>OJPH01000074.1_pt1 | contig 79866 bp, 70 predicted proteins | sample 1598481 | NCBI WGS metagenome assembly OJPH01 (sample SAMN03922482, study PRJEB24848) | human gut metagenome | isolation source: stool sample | host: Homo sapiens | place: Germany | collected 2011-05 | reverse complement strand
TTAAAGTAAGTTCCACTCGAATTTCCACTGTGGAACTTACTTTGGGAATTTACGAGCAGGAAAAAAATTTTCAAAACGAAACGAAAACTGTTGTCAAACCGTAAAAAGTGTGGTAAAATAAATACGGTTATGCAATAAAACTGTCAAAAGAGGTGAAAGACGATGACTGCGGACCCCAGCGGGAAACGAATAACTGAAAAATAATACAGCACAGCAGTCGTCGCATAACGGCTTCCTGTGCAGAAAAGAGGTACGTTATGCTTAAATATTACAAGACAGTTGAAAACACAATTGTTGAGCTTGACACAATGGAGCCGGGATGCTGGGTATCTGCCGTTGCACCCACAGAAACCGAGATTTCCTCGCTTCAGGAGGAACTGAACATCGACCGTGATTTTATCCGTTCTGCACTCGATGAGGAAGAAACCTCCCGTATTGAAAGCGATGACGGTCAGACGCTCATAGTCCTTGACTATCCCGTTGCGGAAAAGGTTCAGGATAAGGATGATACGATAAGCTATTACACAATGCCTATGGGTATCATTATAACGGACAGCCACGTTGTAACGGTTTGTCTTAAAGAAAACATCATAATAGACGAATTTACAAAAGGCATAGTAAAAGGCATACAGACCCAGTTCAAAACAAGATTTGTATTCCATATGCTGTTAAGGATCGCAGGAAAGTATCTCCTGTATCTTAAGCAGATAGATAAGCTGTCGAACTATGTTGAACAGCAGCTGCACAAATCAATGAAGAATAAGGAGCTTATACAGCTTCTCGGACTTGAGAAATCACTTGTATATTTCTCAACATCGCTTAAATCTACCGAAACAGTGCTTGAAAAGATATTGAGAGGCAGAGTAATAAAGCTGTACGAGGAAGATCAGGAACTTCTTGAAGACGTACTGATCGAAGTAAAGCAGGCAATCGAGATGAGCAATATCTATTCAAACATACTTTCGGGTACAATGGACGCATTCGCAAGCGTAATATCAAACAATCTGAATATTGTAATGAAGGTGCTTACGGTTATTACGATAGTAATGTCCGTACCCACGATGGTATTCAGCTTTTACGGCATGAATGTTCTGGATCTGCCGCTTCCGTATACCTGGTTCCCGGTTCTGATCTCCGTAATTCTTGCCGTCATTGTTGCAATATTGATAACAAAAAATAAGTTTTATAAATAAATCCCGGAGGGTATATGGAAAAAGTAAAAATATCTATAAGCGGACACGATTTTTACTTGAAAAGCGAAGATCCGAACAGAATGTACGAAACTGCGGAGAATCTTCAGAAAAGGATAGATAAACTGAGTGCGATGGCTTCGTCAATGTCACTTACCGATATTGTAATGCTTGCGGCGCTCGATATAGCCGATGAAAATTACGATAACAGAAACGTTGTGATAAAGGCTCAGCAGCTTTCGCAGGAAATACAGGCAAAATCTCTTGCCTGCGAAAAAAGAGCAGAGGAGCTTGAAAAACAGCTTTCCGAATCCGACACCGAGCTTGCATCGCTTAAAATAACTGCGTCTGAGGCACAAAGCGAGCTTTCTGCACTCAAAGAACAGCTTGCGGGAGCTGAGGCTCAGAAGTCGGATATGCTTGCACTAAATGCCGAGAACGAAAGGCTGAAAGAACAGGTTACCGCTCTTACTGCGGAAAAGGATTCGCTCACAGAAATCGGCGCTGATGAAATCGAGCAGCTGAACACACGCATAGATGAGCTTACAGCCGAAAACACAGCGCTTTCCGAAAAGGCGGAAAATGCGGATAACGCATTAAAAAACGAAAATGCACAGCTGAAAAATAAAGTGGACGAGTTGAAAGCGGAAAACGAAACACTGAGAGCTTCAAGCGAAAATGCCGATTCTTCATCTGCTGAGAACGAGGCACTTAAATCAAAGCTGGCAGAGCTTACAGAAAAGAACAGACACACAGAGGAATTGCTTGAAAAGCTGAGAACAGACCATGAAAATCTGGTTTCAAAGAGCGGTCAGGATGAGTTGTTACTGGCTCAGATCGATAAACTGCAAGGCACTGTGGATACATACGAAAAGACCTTTGATGAATACGCAAATCAGCGTAACGCAGAGGTCAAGGATCTGAACGATGAGTTGTCGGCACTGAGAAAGAAATATGCCGAGCTCAGCGCACAGATGAACGAGATTGTAAACGACGGTCAGATGACATTATGAGTGAAATTTTAGCTCCGTGCGGAGCAATGGAAAGTCTGACAGCGGCAGTAAATGCCGGTGCAGACGCAGTATACCTCGGAGAAGAGTACTTCTCCGCAAGAAAAAATGCAGATAACTTTACCGCAGAGCAGTTGTGCGATGCGGTACGTTTTTGTCATTACAGCGGTGTTAAGGTGTATGTTACGCTGAATACCCTTGTATTTGACAGGGAGATACCCTTGCTTGCAAAAGCGATAGAAAACTGTGCAAAAGCGGACGTTGACGCATTTATAGTGCAGGATATGGGCGTTGCAAGGCTTGCACGGCAAATTGTGCCTGAGCTTCCCTTACACGCTTCGACGCAGATGACGGTCAATTCGCCTGAGGGCGCTATTATGGCGAAAGAACTCGGATTTACCCGTGTTGTTCTGGGCAGAGAATTATCGCTTGCACAGATAAAGGCAATAACGGAAAGCTGCGACATTGAAACAGAACTTTTCGTACACGGTGCGCTGTGCGTCTGCATAAGCGGTCAGTGCTATATGAGCAGTGTACTCGGCGGACGAAGCGGTAACAGAGGATTGTGCGCTCAGCCGTGCCGACTTGATTTTACAAGCGGCGACAGGCATAATGTGCTGTCACTTAAGGATCTGTCATTGACGGAAAAATTGCCTGAGCTTGCGAAAGCAGGTATTACTTCGTTCAAAATCGAGGGAAGAATGAAACGTCCGGAATACGTTGCAGGTGCCGTAAATGCCTGCAGGGTGGCTCTTGACGGCGGTACGCCCGACCTTATTTCGCTTAAAAACGTATTTTCGAGAAGCGGATTTACAAGCGGATATTTTGATGATGATTTCAAGAATATGCAGGGTGTCCGCACTAAAGACGATGTGACATCGGCAACGTCTAAGGTGCTTTCCGCTATGAAACAGTATTATCATAAGCCTTTCAGACGTTTTCCTGCCGATATTACCGTTAACGTAAAAAGCGGACAGCCTGTTTGCTATAAGCTGTCGGCTTGCGGTGTAAGCTCGTCCGCTGTAGGTGATATTCCCGAAAAGGCGGTAAACAGAGCGGTTACTGCGGAATATATTGAAAATCAGTGCAGTAAGCTTGGCGGTACCGTATATTTTCCGGGAAATATCACCGTAAATGTTGATGACGGGTTATCCGTTTCGGCGGCTCAGCTTAACGAGCTTAGAAGAAAAGCAATTGAAAACGTAAGCGGGAAGATACTTGAAAAGAATTCTCATCATTACAGAATATCGCCTTATATTCCGCTTGACAGCAAGGACGGAAAGAAGATTCGCCCCGAATTCAGATGCGAGGTAAATACAGCCTTACAGCTTGAGCAGGTACTGCAGGAGGATGAATATTCATATATTTACGCTCCTATGAGTCTGCTTGACAGCGATACACCGGATAAATTCAGAATAATCGTTGTTCCTCCGGTATTTCTTGCCGACTGTGAAAGCGATGTATTGAAAAAACTGTCTCTGCTTAAAAAACAGGGATACGAGCATATTGCCGTTCATACGCTTTCGCATATAGGAATAGCAAGAAAACTCGGTATGAAGGCACACGGTATGTCAAGACTCAATATCACAAACCGCTATTCGCTCAGAGAGTACGAAAAAATGGGACTGAGCGATACCGCACTTTCGTTTGAACTGCTTATGAGCGATGCGGTGTCACTTTGTGCAGACAGTGAGATAAAGACGGGAATAGTCGGCTACGGCAGACTTCCTCTTATGATAACAAGAAGATGTCCGATAAACAACGGCAAGCCCTGCGGAAAAACCAAAAGAGCGGATTGTCCGCATTATATAACCGACAGGCAGGGGAATAATATGCCGTGTATGTGCAGTGAGAACACCGTTGAGATATTGAATCCCGACAAGCTGTATCTCAGCGACAGACAATCTGAGCTTGCAAAGTTCGATTTTGTACTGCTCAAATTCACCGACGAAACCGATACGGGAGAAGTGCTTGAAATGTATCTTGACGATATAAAGCCCGATGGAAAGCTCACAAGAGGATTATACTACAGAGGAGTTCAATAATGTTCATAAACGTGAAAAAACTGAACAGCAAGGCAAAGTTACCTGAGCGTGCGACTGCGACAAGCGCAGGTGCGGATTTGTGTGCCTGCATAGATGACGATGTTGTGCTGATGCCGGGCGACAGGAAGCTGATACCGACAGGACTTGCGATAGCTGTGCCGACAGGATACGGCGGTTTTGTGTTCGCAAGGAGCGGACTTTCCTCAAAATTCGGTGTTTCGCTTGCAAACTGCGTCGGCGTTATCGACAGCGACTACAGGGGAGAGGTAAAGATTTCCGTTATAAATCATTCCGATGAGCCGTATACCGTTAAAAACGGAGAGCGTATCGCTCAGCTTGTTATAATGCCTGTGGATCTATGCGAGTACGGATTGTGCGATGAACTGGATGATACAGAGCGTGGCACGGGCGGATTCGGCTCTACAGGTCGGATGTAATGCAATTTGCATAAATATCCGATAAAATCGGACGATTATTTATGAATATTTAATTCGGCATTTTTGTTGTATGCTTTTTCAAAAAGTGGTATAATAAATATCGAATTGTAAATACGAAACACCCGGAGGTTTGACGAATGTTTTCAAAAGATATAGGTATAGACTTAGGCACAGCCAACACGCTTGTTTATATGAGAGGAAAGGGCATTATAATAAGAGAGCCCAGCGTTGTTGCGGTTGATGTAAAAATGGACAGAGTGCGTTATGTAGGTCAGGAGGCTAAGGACGTTATAGGCCGTACACCCGGCTCTATAGTAGCTGTAAGACCTCTTAAGGATGGCGTTATCGCTGATTTTGATATGACAACAAGTATGCTTCAGGAGTTTATCAGAAAAGCTCTTAAAGGCAGAGCCTTTGCCGGCTCAAGAGTAAGAGTTATCATCTGCATTCCTTCGGGCGTTACAGCTGTTGAACGCAGAGCGGTAAAAGAGGCGACACAGAACGCAGGCGCAAAGCGTGTTTCTATCATTGAAGAACCTATGGCGGCCGCTATAGGCGCAGGACTTCCGGTAGCCGATCCTACAGGCAGTATGATAGTTGACATCGGCGGCGGCACAAGCGAAGTAGCGGTTATTTCGCTCGGCGGTATTGTAACATCACGTTCTGTAAGAGTAGCAGGCGATGAGTTTGATTCATCTATCATAAACTACATCAAGAAGAAATATAACCTGCTTATCGGCGAAAGAACAGCCGAGAATATAAAGATTGCAATAGGCTCTGCATATCCCTATGCCGACAATGAGCCTTCAATGGATATAAAGGGCAGAAACCTTCTGAACGGTTTACCCGAAAACATTACCGTAACCTCCGAGGAGATAAGAGAAGCACTTTCAGAGCCTCTCAGCCATGTGATTGAGGCAATAAAGGTAACTCTTGAAAAGACCCCTCCGGAGCTTGCCGCAGATATAATTGATCAGGGAATAATGCTTGCAGGCGGCGGCGCACTGCTTAAAGGTCTTGATCTTCTTATCCACGCCGAAACAGGTATGCCCGTAAAGGTTGCCGAAAGACCCCTTGACTGCGTGGCAGACGGTACAGGTAAGGTTCTTGAGAACATCGATAAGCTGATTGACGTTCTCACAGACGATGATACAAGATATTGATTATCCGAAAATATAGTGCTTATGACTAACTGTTTTTTACAGTTAGTCATAATGTGTTATATAAACGTATTCAGACAGCACTGAAAGGTATTGTATGCGTGACTTTTTTAAAGGCTTTAAATTCAAAATAATAGTTTGCGCTTTTGCGTTGGTGCTTGGCGTTGTTATTTATGCTGCGGTTTCGGGCGGTTTTTCTACTTTTCCGGAAAATGTGCTGTCAACAATAGCAAAGCCGTTTGTTACAGTTTCAAATGCCGTATCGCAATGGGTTGAAGGCACTTTGGACAAATTTGCTAATGCAGACAGATATAAGTCTGAGAACGAGGAGCTTAAAGACAAGCTCAACGAACAATACCGTCAGATAATCGAGCTTGAAAATGTCAAGCACGAAAACGATCAGCTTAAAGAAATACTGAAGATAAAAGAAGAAAACTCCGACTTTGAATTTTCCGCACCCTGCAATATAATCGCACATAATTCTAACGATGCGTATGCGGGCTTCACAATCGACAGAGGTTCTGATGACGGAATTTCGCTTTACGACCCCGTAATGACCTCAAACGGGCTTATAGGTATGGTGAGCGAGATAGCGCCCAATTACGCAAAGGTATCTACCATACTCTCCGATGAGATAAACGTAGGTGTAATGACCTTTGACAGCAAGGTTACCGGTATACTTGACAACGATATAAAGAATGCCAATGAGGGTAATTGTCTTATGAGTTATATCACCAAGGACAGCGGCATCAAGAAAGGCGAAATAGTAAAATCCGTTGCCGGTGTTGTTTTCCCCGGAAATCTTCTTATAGGAACTGTCGAAAAGGTATATGATGACGAAAACGGACTTTCCGTTCATGCGGTTATAAAGCCTGCTGTCGATGTCCGTACAATAATCGATTGCGTTGTAATAACAGATTTCAAAGGGCAGGGTGTTGTTGACTGATGAAATTCAGAATTCTCAGATATTCTGCCATGACACGCAGAGAGATTTTTAAATGTATTGCAAAGTGGGTGCTTTTATCACTTGTTTTGCTGGTGTCATACACAATTGAAGTGACTATGCCGTTTGCGTCATGGCAGCCTTATCTTACGCTTACGACAGCTGTGGCAGTATCGTTTTTCAGCGAAGAACTGAGCGGTGTTGTCTTTGCGGCTTTTGCAGGGATGATGCACGATCTTGCTATGGGCTCGCTGTTCGGTTTTACGTCGATATGGCTGATGCCGTGCTGCCTTTTTGTTACTCTGCTTGTTGTAAATCTTATTCACAGGAATATTCTGAACTTTCTCTGGATGAATCTGACTGCAGTTATTCTGGTGCAGTCTGCGGAGCTTTTATTCAAATATATAATATGGAGAAACCCCGACATTGATGTAGTGCTGATTAATTATGTGCTTCCCGCTTTAATAGCGACCGTAATTCTGTCCGCACCGCTTTATTTGATAATCAGACAGATAAATAAGAAACTGGGAGTCGAAAATAATACCGATGATATTCTGACCGCTTTTGAAGATGTCGAAGACGATGAAGACAAAGTAAGATATTAACGGAGGGCGGAGTGAGCAAACTTAGCAGACAGATAAGAAATCTGGTTTTTGTACTTGTTGTTGTGATATTATCATTTGCCTGCACTATTGAGCTTTTGCAGATACAGATAGTTGACGGTGAGTATTATAAAGACCAGACAGCAAACACATATACGGCAAATCAGACTGTGCAGGCGGCACGAGGTCAGATTTTTACCAAGGATGGCAAGGTAGTAAATACCAACAGACTGGTATATAAGATAATTGTGCAGAAGGCGTTCTTTAAATCCGGCACAGAAAACGATGTAATTGCAAAAACGCTGAAAATACTTCAGAATAACGATCAGAAGTGGATAGATACTCTGCCTGTCAGCAAAACTACGCCTTATAAGTTTACGGGCGATGATGACGAAATAGACACACTGCGTTCAAAGCTGGAACTGGGAGTTTATGCGACTGCGGAAAACTGCATGAACGCACTGTACGAGAAATTCGAAATTTCAGATTCTTACGGACAGGAAATGCGCAGGTACATTGCAGGTGTACGCTATGAAATGCTTATCCGTGATTTCTCTTATCAGAACCGTTATACTCTGGCTGAGGATGTTTCCGTTCAGACTGTAATAGAGCTCAAAGAGCAGAGCTTTATGCTTGGCGGCATTGACATAATAGAAGAAGCTATACGTCAGTATGACGGCAAGGATTTCATTCCTCAGGTAGTCGGAAGAATAGGCGCTATTTCGGCGGATGAATATGCCGAATTGTCCGATAAAGGCTACAGCCTTAACGATACCACGGGTAAATGGGGCATCGAGAGCGCTATGGAAAGCACTCTCAGAGGTCAGAACGGAATACGCTCCATAACAAGAAATTCATCGGGAATGGTGGTTTCGGACGAAATAACAAAGGCGGCAACGGCAGGCAATTCCGTAAGGCTGACTATAGAAAGCGATTTCCAGAACGATGTTCAGGCGATTCTTGAAAACCATATAAAATGGCTCCATTACAATAACGATCCTACACGAGGAAACAAGGTAGACGCAGGCGGTGTAGTTGTCCTTGACGCAAAGACCGGTGCCGTTCTTGCAATGGCGAACTATCCCAACTACGATATAAATAATTATATCGATCTTATCAATAATCCGAAAGACCCGAATCCGACCTACAACAGATGTATATACGGTCTTTATCGTCCCGGCTCAGCCTTCAAGACAATAACGGCGACCGCCGCACTTGTTTCGGGTATAGCCAACGAGAACACGGAGGTTTACTGCGGAGGAATATACACTTATTACAGCGACTATCAGCCCGGTTGTATAATGGGCTTCGTGGGCGACGTATCGGTAAGAACGGCGCTTAGATATTCCTGCAATATTTATTTCTATGATATGGCTCGTCAGATGGGCATTGATTATCTTGCTAAGGTAGCGGGATGGTTCGGAGTAGGTCAGGACCTCAACCTTGAAATAGGCGGAGCGACAGGCAATATGAGTACGCCCGAATATATCGAATCGCTCGGCGGCACATGGACGCCAGGTTCGACTATACAGGCAGGTATAGGACAGCTTGAAACGACCGTAACACCTCTTAATCTTGCCGTGATAGCACTTACGCTTGCAAACGACGGCACACGCTATCAGCCATATCTCGTTGAAAGCATCACAAGCTATGACGGTACAAAGACAATAAAGAAAACAGAGCCTACTGTAGCGTATAAAATAGATGCCGATAAGCATATATTTCAGGTAGTGCGTGAAGGTATGATAATGGTTGCTGACGACGTACAGTGGCCTATGGGCTCAGGTATAACACAGCTTGCGGATCTGCCCTACGGCGTAGCGATAAAAACAGGTACGCCTCAGGTAACCACAGATACGTTCAACTCAACTATTCTCGGATATTATCCCGCAGAAGACCCACAGATATGTTTCGGTATCGTTCTTGAAAAGGGTGAGTTCTCCAGACTTATGGTAAGAAATATCATCGAGTCATATTTCTACAATAACTATAAGCCGGTTACAAACGAAAAGGGCGATATTATTCTTCCGTGGGGTGGTCAGAGTACCAACACTCCGGGAAGACCTGCAAGGGGAGAGGCTGATAAAAACACTTCAGATACCTCAAGCAGCACAAACAACTGACAATTATTATGCAGTATGCACAAAAAACGAGCGTAAAACATAGCGATTTAACAAATTTTGATTTTTTTCGCTTGAAAGTCTTTATTTATGCTCGCTTTTATGGTACAATAATAACAATTAGAACAATGATAAGCAAATTATGAGTATCAGCGCAAGGAGAGCGAATTTTATGTCACAGATTATAGCAGTAACCGCAGGTAAGGGCGGAACAGGTAAATCCACCACTTCGGCAAACGTTGCTCGTGGGTTAGCCGCATTAGGCAAAAGAACACTTCTCGTTGAGCTCGACTTCGGATTAAGATGTCTTGATATAATGCTCGGCATCAAGGATAAGGTAAAGCATGATATAGGTGAGTACCTTGAAGGAAAGATAGACATTCTTACTGCAACAACAAAGGTTGAAACAGTAGAGAACTTATATCTTGTCTGTGCTACGAGAAACCCGTTCATGGACATAAACCCCGAAAAGATTATGGGTGTTTGCGAAGAAATGCGTCAGCATTTCGATTACATAATCATCGACACGGCAGGTGTAGGAAGCTCGGTGTTCAGCGTTATCAAGGCGGCTGAACTGATACTTATGGTTACTACGCCCGATACAGTATGCGTCCGTGACGGTGCTATTCTTTCTGACTTCTTATATGTAAAGAACTGTACAAATCAAAGACTTATCATAAATAAGGTAAGCCAGAACTTCAAGGACGAAGAAATTCTCTACGACCTTGATGAAGTTATGGACTCTGTAGGTATACAGCTTCTTGGCGTTGTGCCTGAGGACAACAATATCAAGGTATGCGGAGCAAAGGGTATGCTTTTACCTCCGACTTGTCCCGGTGCTAAGGCTTATGCCGCTATCGCAAGGAGAATACTTGGGGAAGAAGTACCGCTTACTATCAATATCAACTGATAACATCAGGGACGGTACGAAAGGTTAAGAAAAAGAGGTATAATATGAATATTGCACTAATTGCTCATGATTCAAAGAAGGAACTGATGGTTCAGTTCTGTATAGCGTATTGCGGCGTACTGAGCCGACATAATCTATGCGCTACCGGCACTACCGGCAAGCTCGTATCAGAGGCAACAGGGCTTCATATTCAGCGTTATCTCAGCGGATCTCAGGGGGGAGATCAGCAGATAGCCGCACGAATTTCATGTAATGAGATAGATGTGCTGATTTTCTTCAGAGATCCTTTAAATGCTAAAGCGTACGAGCCTAATGAAATGAATCTTTTGCGTCTTTGCGACGTTCATAATATTCCGCTTGCTACGAATATAGCTACAGCTGAAGCGCTTATTCACGCTCTTGAAAGAGGAGATCTTGACTGGCGTGAAATTGTCAGAGGATAAAGTAATTATGCAGGCGTACTTATGTACGCCTTTTTTATGCAGAAAAATGAAAGGAACAACAAAAAGATGGAGTTAGTAACCAAAAAACCCAGAGGAACAGAAGATAAACTGCCAAAGGAAATATATAAGTGGCACACTGTCGAGAAAATTGCAAGAAATGTAGCTGAGGCATACGGCTGTAAGGAGATTCGTACACCTACGTTTGAACACACCGAGCTTTTCCAGCGAGGAGTAGGCGGCACTACCGACGTTGTACAGAAGGAAATGTACACCTTCAACGATAAGAAGGGCAGAAGCATAACGCTAAAGCCCGAGGGTACAGCAGGCGCTGTCCGTGCCGTTATCGAAAACGGACTTCTTAATGATGCGCTTCCGCTTAAAACATATTATTTCACACGTTGCTTCAGATATGAAGCTCCGCAGAGCGGCCGCCTCCGTGAATTCAATCAGGTCGGAATCGAATATTTCGGCACTGCTTCACCTGCGGCAGATGCTGAAGTTATCGCACTTGCAAATGACATTATCAAAAGTCTTGGCGTAAAGAACATAAGCCTTGAGATAAACAGCATAGGCTGTCCTAAGTGCCGTGCGGAATACCACAAGGCACTGAAGGAATATTATTCTCAGTATAAGGATCAGCTTTGCGGCACCTGCCTTGAAAGACTTGACCGCAACCCTATGAGATTGCTCGACTGCAAGAGCGAGATATGCAGCAGCTTCAAGAAGGACGCTCCTATGATACTCGATTATCTTTGCGATGATTGCAGAGAACACTTCGAAAATGTAAAGAAACGTCTTGATGTACTCGGAGTATCCTATACAGTAAATCCTCTGATAGTGCGTGGACTTGACTACTACACAAATACCGTATTTGAGTTCATCTCGAATGAGATAGGATCGCAGGGCGCTGTATGTGCAGGCGGCAGATACAACGGACTTGTAGAAGAAATAGGCGGAAACAGCGTTCCCGGACTCGGATTCGCTATGGGCCTTGAGCGTATCATAATGGTAATGGAAAATCAGAAGCTGGAATTTGAGCCTGAAAAGAAGTGCGACCTTTATATAGCTTCATTTGACGATGAAACAAGCATATACGCAATGGAGCTTGTTCAGAAACTCCGTGAGGAAGGCTTCTGGGCTGAGTGTGATATTTCCGGCAGGAGTTTTAAGGCACAGATGAAGTACGCAAATAAGATAGGTGCTACCTACTGTATGGTAATAGGCGGCGATGAAATGCAGACAAAATCTGCAAAGCTCAAGCGTATGTCTGACGGCACAGAAACACCCGTAACACTGGACGACAAATTCTGCGAGAAGCTCAACACTATGATACTTGAAATAGTGTAATGTTCATCTTAACTTGAAATTATGAACGATACATGGAATCCGTGGCACGGTTGCAGGAAAATCAGCGACGGATGTAAAAACTGTTACGTCTACAGACGTGACGCACAATACGATATAGACAGCACGGCAGTAGTGAAAAACAAAACGTTTTACGCTCCTGCCGAGCGTTATAAATACGGTAATTATAAAATGGTGCCGGACGGCAATATCATTTATACCTGTTTCACATCAGACTTCTTTCTTGACGAGGCGGATAAATGGCGTGATGAGTGCTGGCAGATGATAAGACAGCGTCCCGAGGTAACATTTCTGATAATCACAAAGCGTATCCACAGATTTTCAAAGTGTACCCCTGCCGATTGGGGCGAGGGATACGACAATGTTCATATCTGCTGTACCTGTGAAAATCAGAAAATGGCAGATTTTCGCCTGCCGATTTTTCTGAAAGCCCCGATAAAACACAAGTCGATTATATGCGAGCCTTTGCTCGAACATATTGATTTAAGCCCGTATCTCGATAAGTCGCAGATAACTGAGGTGGTTGTCGGCGGCGAATCCGGAAACGAAGCGAGAGAATGTAATTATGACTGGATTCTCAGCATCAGAGAGCAGTGCATAGATGCAGGCGTTGATTTTCATTTTCGTCAGACGGGCGCAAGGTTTGTTAAAGATGGCAGGCTTTACAGGATAGAAAGAAAATTTCAGCACTCACAGGCACACAAGGCAAATATTGATGTTGTTTTCAAAACTGTTTGACATTTTGTTGTTGCGGTGTTATAATTAACTTGTGTTTTTATACACTACTAAAGACCGCTCTCGTATGGCGGCTTAACGGAGGAAAAACAATGATAAAAGTTACACTGAAAGACGGCAGCGTAAAGGAACTTGAAAGTGCTTGTTCCGTATTTGACGTTGCAAAGGAAATAAGCCCTCGTCTTGCAAAGGCGGCTTGCGTTGCAAAGATTGACGGCGAGATCAAGGATCTGCGTACTGTAATTGACAGTGACTGCACACTTGAAATACTTACATTTGACGATGAAGACGGTAAGAAAGCGTTCCGTCACACTGCATCTCACATTCTGGCACAGGCTGTCAAAAGACTTTACCCTGAGGTAAAGCTGGCGATAGGTCCTGCTATAGATAACGGATTCTATTACGATTTTGATAAAGATACTCCCTTTATGCCTGAAGATCTCGAGGCTATCGAAGCAGAGATGAAGAAGATAGTAAAGGAAGATTTAAAGCTTGAGCAGTTCGAAATGGCTCCTGCAGATGCTATTAAGTATCTCAAGGAGATTGACGAGCCTTACAAGGTTGAGCTTTGCGAGGAACACGCAGGCAAGAACGAGCCTATATCCTTCTATAAGCAGGGCGAATTCACAGATTTATGTGCAGGTCCTCACCTTATGTCAACAGGCTATGTAAAGGCATTCAAGCTGACAAGCTGTACAGGCGCTTACTGGAGAGGCAGTGAAAAGAACAAGATGCTCTCCCGTATCTATGCTACAGCATTCCCCAAGGCATCAGAACTTGAGGCATACCTCAATATGATTGAAGAAGCTAAGAAGCGTGACCACAGAAAACTCGGCAAGGAGCTTGAGCTGTTCACTATTATGGACGAGGGTCCCGGATTCCCGTTCTTCTTACCTAAGGGTATGACGCTCAAGAATACTCTTATTGATTACTGGCGTCAGATACACACCCGTGACGGCTATGTTGAGATTTCCACTCCTATAATGCTCAACCGTCAGCTTTGGGAAACATCGGGTCACTGGGATCATTACAAAGAGAATATGTATACTACTGTAATTGATGATACAGAGTTTGCCATAAAGCCTATGAACTGTCCGGGCGGTATACTTGTATACAAGTCAAAGCCCCGTTCATACAGAGATTTACCTATGAGAATGGGCGAACTCGGACTTGTTCACCGTCACGAAAAGTCAGGCGCACTTCACGGCCTTATGCGTGTAAGATGCTTCACACAGGACGATGCGCATATCTTTATGACTCCCGATCAGATTACGGACGAGATAAAGGGCGTTGTAAGACTTATTGACGAGGTTTATAAGCTGTTCGGATTCAAGTATCACGTTGAACTTTCAACACAGCCCGAAGACAGTATGGGCAGCCAGGAAGACTGGGATATGGCTACAGAGGGTCTGCGTAAGGCTCTTGACGGTCTTGGACTTCCTTACGTTGTAAACGAGGGTGACGGTGCATTCTACGGTCCTAAGATTGACTTTCATCTTGAAGACTCGCTCGGCAGAACGTGGCAGTGCGGTACTATCCAGCTTGACTTCCAGTTGCCTATGAGATTTGAACTTGAATACACAGGTGCGGACGGCGAAAAGCACAGACCTATTATGATTCACCGTGTTGTATTCGGCTCTATCGAAAGATTTATCGGTATCCTGACCGAACATTTTGCAGGTGCGTTCCCGATATGGCTTGCTCCCGTACAGGTTGAACTTATGCCTATTGCCGACCGTCACAATGAGTTTACTGCAAAGGTTGCCGCAGAACTTAAGAAGCGTGGCATAAGAGTAGAGGTTGACGACAGAAGCGAGAAGATAGGCTTCAAAATTCGTGAAGCACAGCTTCAGAAGATTCCTTATATGCTTGTTATAGGCGATAAGGAGGTTGAAACAGAAAACGTTTCTATCCGTTGCCGCAAGCGTGGCGATATCGGCACAATGTCGGTATCCGACTTCTGCGATATGGTAGAAAAAGAGATAAGAGAAAAGACTATCATTACCGATTGATAGCTTAAAGGAGGTCTTATTATGGATCTTACTTCATACATTGCGAGTATGTCTGTCAGTATGGCACAGGCAAACGTAGCACAGAGCGTTTCCACAGCAATGCTGTCAAAGAGCATCGACAGCATCGAGCAAAGCGGGGCAGAGATGGTTGATCTTATCAACAGTGCCGATATTCCGCCTGCAGGAGTAACAGGACACATTCTGAATATCAAAGCATAATTTTTGAAAAACTGCCGATCTTTCGGCAGTTTTTCTTTTTCTCCTCTTGACATGGAGTTAACTCCATGTGATAATATAGAAGCACCGAAAGGACGTGATACATTATGACTATTTCAGAAGTCAGCAAAAAGTACGATATTTCAACCGACACGCTCCGCTACTATGAACGTATCGGCTTACTGCCCCCTGTTCCGAGAACAAAGAGCGGTCTGCGTGACTATGACGAGAATTCCTGCAAATCCGTAGAGTTTATCAAGTGTATGCGTAACGCAGGACTTCCCATTGAAGCGCTTATCGAATATATGACGCTTTTCAAAGAGGGCGACTCTACCGCAGAAGCCCGTATGGCGATACTTATCGAACAGCGTGAGGCTCTTATAAGCAGGATTGAAGAAATGCAGAGTACGCTTTCCCGCCTTGACAGAAAAATCGAAATATACAAGGGTATGTGCTCGCCCGATTGTTGCAGTAAAAAGTAGGATTATAAAAACAGCGCCCGTGTAAAGCCACACGGACGCTGTTTTTATGTGCATTTTTATATCTTCGTATCATCAAGCACTTCCTGTATCTCCTTTTCCGATACGGTGAGATACCCTTGAATAAATGAATTCAGTACATTTCTGTACGCACCCACAGGATTGTCGAAAACCCTCTTTTCCATCTGTTCGGCGCTTTCCTTTGTCGGAGCATAGATTTTAAGTTCCATAAGATCCGTTCCGCCCATCTCGTTTATAAACCGTATGCAAAGCTGATAGCCGCCTTGCTCGACTTTTACTATCTCTGTCTTGACGGTTTTTTCGAGCCGTGAATGTGAAGTGATTTTCTTTGCGTAGTATATCGTGTCCTCCCTTATCGAAAGGGGAATAGTGTAAGCAAGTTCGATAGCGAGATATTCGCTCTTCGCCGTAGGCAGACAGGTTTCGTCATTTCCGGCTTTTTCGCAGATTATAAGACCCTTATCCTCCATATCGAAAAGACAGCAGATAAGATCGAAATACATTACAAAATCGTGGTCGACCGTGCATCGCATAAGTTCGTCTTTTGTGATACTGCCGACCTTGTACAGAATATATGCCACAAGCACCTCAATGTCCTTGCGGTCATAGAGCGTGTATTTAGGGACCGGTATACTCATATTGCTCCTCCTTTCAGATATGAACGTCAGATAACATAAGATAAAATCGCAAGGTTTGCCGCCGACTCAATGCAGGGTACAGCCCTCGGAACGATGCAGGGATCGTGCCTGCCCTTGATACCAAGCGTTTCTTCCGTCATAGTGGTATAATCAACTGTTTTCTGCGGTCTGGCAATTGACGGGGTAGGCTTCATCGCAACACGGAATACTATAGGCATACCGCTTGTGATACCGCCTAAAATACCGCCGTGGTTATTCGTCCTTGTCCTGATTTTGCCATTTTCAATGCAGAACTCGTCGTTGTTGTTACTGCCGTACATATTCGCAACATCAAAGCCTGCGCCGAATTCAATGCCCTTGACAGCAGGCACGCCGAATACCGCCTGTGAGATCCTGTTTTCGATGCCGTCGAACATAGGCGAGCCTATACCTGCAGGAAGTCCGACCGCCGCATATTCGATAATTCCGCCTACCGAATCGAGATTTGCCGCCGCACCTGCTATAACATCTCTCATCTGCTGCTCAACGTTGGTATTGATAAGCGGAAGATAGCGGCTTCTGACCTGCTTTAATTGCTCGGCATTCACGTTTACAGGGTCAAAGCGTTCATCGCCGGCGTCCATTATTGACAGGATATGCGCCCCTGTGGTTATCCCCTTGCTTTCGAGTATCTGCGATGCTATCGCTCCCGCAAAAACCAGCGGTGCGGTAATTCTTCCCGAAAAATGTCCTCCGCCACGCAGATCGTTACTGCCGTTATAACGCACATATCCCGTATAATCGGCGTGACCGGGTCGTGCAAGGTGGCTCACGCTCTTATAATCAGCCGAATGCTGATCTGTATTCTGTATCACAGCGCAAAGGGGAGTGCCTGTCAGCACACCGTCCACCATCCCCGATACTACATTCGGGAAATCCTTCTCACTGCGCATTGTGCTTGTTCCGTCTTTCTTCGGCGCACGTCTTGCCATAAAGTCAAGCACAGCGTCAAAGTCGACTTTGATTCCGCCGGGAAGCCCGTCTATCACAACACCGATAGCCTTTCCGTGTGATTCACCGAATATTGAAACCGAAAGCTCTCCGAATTTAAACGCTGATGACATCTGCTATACCTCCGAGCGCCCTGAAATCGTCAAAAAATCCCGGATAGGATTTGTTTGTGCATTCTGCGCCTTTTATAATTACCTCGCCTGTTGACCTTGTAGCCGCAACAGCGCCTGCCATTGCTATCCTGTGATCGTTGTAATTGCGTACCGTACCGCCATTGAACGCTTCAACAGGGAATATTTCAATGCTGTTTTCCGTAGAAATTGCTTTGCCGCCTAAATCGTTTATAAGCTCTGTGGTGGCGGCAAGACGGTCGCATTCCTTGATGCGTAATCTTTCGCAGTTGATTATCCTGCACGGCTTTTCCCAGAAACTCATCATCACCGCAATCGCAGGAACGAGGTCGGGAATATCCGATGCGTCTATTACCGACAGATCGCCGCCGTTTCTGAATTTTTCGGCAATGTCAACTATAGCCTTATCGCCCTGCACGCTGTTCAGGTTGAGATTTGTAAGCTCTATATCCGAGCCTGCACAGTTTGCCGCAAGAAAAAACGCACTCTGTGACATATCGGCCTCCACCGTGCAATTATGCGGCTGATACCTCTGACCGCCTTTTATAAAATAACCGTTCTCTGTTTCGCAAACCCCGACCCCGAACTGCTTCATACAATCTATTGTAATATTTACATAAGGCTTCGACTCAAGCCGTGTGGTAAGAATTATCTCGCTGTCCTTTGAAAGTACAGATAGTGCGAACAGAAGCCCTGTTATAAACTGCGATGAAACACTTCCGTCAATATAATACTTTCCGCCGCTTAGCCTGCCCTTGACCTTGTACGGCATTGAAAGCGTTTCGAACACAGCACCTTTTTCCGTCATAGGCTCAATCAGCGGCGTTATAGGTCTTTCGGGGAGTTTTCCTCTGCCCGTAAATTCCGCTTCACAGCCGAAAGCCGAGAATATCGGTATCATAAATCTTAGCGTTGAGCCGCTTTCAAAGCAATCTACGGCGGCTTTTTTTGAGGGATGAGTTATCCCCGTAATGTCATAACTGCCGTCTTTACCGTTTATTTTTGCGCCGAGTGCCGTCAATGCGTTTATTGTTGCGTGCAGATCCATACACTCAAGCAGGTTATCTATATGCGTCATACCGTCGCAAAAAGCCGCACATATAAGCATCCTGTGAGAAATGCTCTTTGACGGCGGCACTATCAGCTTTCCGCTGAGCTTTGACGGTGTAATTTTTATATCCATTGTGTTCCACCCTTGATATATGTTTATCTAATTAATAATACTATAAAACAGCCCAAAAGTCAAGAAAATCACGCTTCGGTAACACAAAAACCCTCCCCGAAATCTCGGAGAGGGTAGTTGTCATTAAATTGTCTCGCATCCGATACGAGTAAATCTTAAAGCCCACATCCGATAAAATCCGATGTACAGGGCAGTGATTATCTCTTTGAGAACTGGGGAGCACGACGTGCAGCCTTTAAGCCGTACTTCTTTCTTTCCTTCATTCTGGGGTCACGAGTTAAGAAGCCTGCCTTCTTGAGTACGGGACGAAGCTCGTCGCTGTACTGAAGTAAAGCTCTTGAAAGGCCGTGGCGGATAGCGCCTGCCTGACCTGTAACACCGCCGCCTGCAACTGTGCAGACAATGTCAAACTTCTCTGTTGTTCCTGTAAGAGCGAGAGGCTGACGAACGATGAGCTTTAATGTCTCAAGACCGAAATAATCGTCGATGCCACGACCGTTTACAGTAATAACACCGCTGCCGGGATAAACACGTACTCTGGCAACTGAGTGCTTTCTTCTACCTGTTCCGTAGTAATAAGGCTTTGATTCGTACATTGTTATCCCTCCTTAATATTTGAATTCTTCGGGCTTCTGAGCGCCGTTCTTGTGCTCTGCACCTGCATAAAGACGCATTCTTGTTGCGGCCTTTCTGCCGAGTGTGTTGTTGGGGAGCATACCCTCAATTGCGAGCTGCATAGCCTTTTCGGGCTTCTCGCTCATGAGCTTGCTGTACTGTACTTCCTTAAGACCGCCGATGTAGCCGGTGTGCCATCTGTAGTACTTGTTCTCAAGCTTGTTGCCTGTTAATACTGCCTTTGCGCAGTTAATTACGATTACATGATCGCCACAGTCGCAGTGAGGTGCGTATGTGGGCTTGTGCTTACCACGAAGAATGTGAGCAGCCTTTGCAGCAACACGGCCGAGGGGCTTTCCTGCTGCATCGAGAATATACCACTTACGTTCAACTGTTTCAGCTTTAGGCATAAATGTTGACATTCTGATTCTTCCTTTCAATTACTCTTGAGGTTTGACCTCTGTTTGATTATTTTCACAACGTTTAATATTATAGCCATCCGCCTGCCTTTTGTCAAACGTTTTTTCGCTCAAAATCTAAATATATATCTATTTCTCTTTAAATCTCTTTAAATATCGCTGTTTCTCTCTATTTCTCTCTTGCAATTTCACTTTATTTCTGCCTGTTGCAAATAAGTACATTCTTCTTGATATTTTGCCGTTATGCTTTTGTTTTTGCCGTAAGGCTCTTTTGCCGTTTCATTATCGGTTGTCGGTCATAAAAGCAGGATAAAGCGCTGTAAAAACGCATTTTCGGTAATATGCAACTCGTTTGTCCCGATTCATCTTGAAATATCAGCTGTTTTGTGCTATTCTGAATGTGATAATGATAAAAGGAGCAACGCTGATGACGCAATATCACAATATCCCGCCCGTGTACGACAAAAACAGCCGTATACTTATATTAGGCTCGTTTCCGTCCGTGAAGTCACGGGAGGCACAGTTTTTCTACGGACACCCTCAGAACCGTTTCTGGAAGGTTATGTCGGCGGTTCTTGACTGCGACCTGCCTGTAACGGTACAGCAGAAGAAGCTGATGCTGTTAAGTCATAATATCGCCGTATGGGATGTTATCGGTTCGTGTGAAATAACAGGCTCGTCCGATGCCACCATAAACTCGGTAGTCCCGAATGATATAGCCGGACTTGTAGCCGAAACTTCCGTTACAAGAATTTTCGCAAACGGTGCGACCTCTTATAATATGTATAAGCGATATTGCCGTGAAAATGTCGGAATAGAAGCCGTAAAACTGCCGTCAACCAGCCCCGCAAACGCATCTTTTTCGCTTGAACGGCTCATATCCGAATGGAAATCTCAGATTCTGTCGCAGTAGCTTATGGTAATATTACGCTCCTTTGCGTTCTTTATTAGATGGTCAAGCCTAATAAGTATCGCCTTTTCTTCATAGACGATCGCCTCGATTTTTTCGGGGTCTGTTTCCATATCGAAAAGCTGACGTGTCTTTTCAAGCCTGCTTTGAAGATATTCCAGCCGTGAACGCATTTCTTCGGTTTCGCTGAAAGTATGCTCCTTGCTTTCCGCTTTAAATGATCTGCAAAAATTCAAGCACATAAAATGCCCGTCCTTTCAAAGAGTTTTTACATTCTATGAAAGTGACGGGCTTAAAATTACCGACAGAGTCTTTCTATTGCTTTTGCGAAAATTACCGTGTTGTCGAGAAGCTCCCCGACAGGCACGAATTCATCCGCACCGTGTATCCTGTAATCCGTGTCGGGATGTTCAACGCCGAAGGCGACACCGCCCTCGATACCGTGTACATAAGTTCCTCCGCCGATAGCTATACATTCGCCCTTTTTGCCCGTATGCTCCTCGTATACTTCAAGAAGCGTCTTTACAAGAAAGCTGTCGGGAGAGGCATAATGAGCGTTTGTGCCTGTAAGTTCCGCTATTGAAATACCCGTGCCGTCTATGGCATTTTCCAGCTTGCTTTTCAACTGAGATAACGTCATACTCATCGGAAATCTTATGTCGGTACTAAAGTTAAGTCTGCCGTTTTTGGCGTTTATAAGGCTTAAAACGCAGGTAAGCGCACCAGATTCATCCTCGCAGGCAATCCCTAATGAATAACCGTCTGTTTCTCCGTAAGGATAACGCTTCAGAATATCACCGAGCAGTGTTTTTGTTTCGTCCTTAATATCAAGCGTCACAAGCATTTCGAGCATTGCCGTTATTGCATTTTTCGCCTTTTGCGGAGTAGATGCGTGAGCAGATTCGCCCTTGCAGATAACTTTTATACCGCTCTCTGTCTGTTCTGCGGTAAAGCAACAGTTGTTCTTGTTATCGGCGATATATGAACAAACGGCCTCCCTGTGCTTTGAAGCGAGAACTGCGTAACACTCGGCAGGAACGGCATTTATCACCTGTCCGCCGCTGATTTCCAAAATGTCGTCATTGCTCATTTTTGCCGTGTACTGTGTCCTTGCCATACCTTTTTCGCAGTTTATAAGCGGATAGGATGCGTCAGGAGTAAACACCATTGAAGGCATTTCGTCGTTTCTGAGATAATATTCAATATCGGCAGAGCCGTTTTCCTCGTTTGTACCGAATATCAGCCGTACACCCTTTGTCAGCTTTACACCAAGCTCTTTTATGCTGTACAGAGCGTAAAGTGCGGATACCGCAGGTCCTTTATCGTCGGTAACACCTCTGCCGTAGAGGATACCGTCCTTTTCGGTGACCTTAAACGGATTATACGTCCAGCCTTTACCGGCAGGAACAACGTCAAGGTGGCACAGCACCGCAAGAGAAGGCTTGCTTTCGCCGTCGGGAAGATAGTCGGCTGTTGCGTAATAATTGTCACGGTTATTTACCGTAAAACCCATTTCTTCGGCTTTGTCAAGCACTATTCCGAGCGCCTTTGCAGGCTCTTTTCCGAAGGGAAAGTTTTCTTCCGCTTTTCCTTCTATGCTCGGCACTTCTACAAGCATTGACAGCAGAGAAATAATATCTTCTTTGTTTTTCTCCGCAAAATTTCTGTATTTACTGTTATCCATTCCGACACTTCCTTTTGTTTTTGTATCATTATTATACTACTCCGAGCCGAAAAGGTCAATTAATTAATTTGACATTTTTTGTGAAGTATGGTATACTAATTAAAATAACTATATGCTTCAGGGAGGATACCCTATGAGTGCAAAAACCCCTATCGGCAGTAATTTAAAGCTGTTCAGAGCAAAGAAAAAACTTCTTAAGGATTTTATAACCAATGACCCTTATCTTTCGGGAGAACTGGGCAATTATAAACACGGCACGCTTTTCAGACACGACATTGTATTTGTAAGCATAACCGACGGGAGCCATACCGCCGATTTGTTCACCGGAGAAGGTGAGGGCTTTTTGTCGGCTTTCGGCTCGGCTATGAACAGTGCCGAAAAGTATGTTTCGGATAATAATATTGATCCGCTGTGGGTAAAGGTTGACTGTGTAAACAGCTGTAAGATTTGTACTCGTGCGGAATTTGAGGAAGAAATACGCTCAAGCCGTGAATTTTTCTTCAAAAAAGGTGTCAGCTTCGATACAGGCTTTGAAACCGCACTTCTTGAAGCACAGCTCAATTGCTGCGGACTTATAAACTATAAGACCGGCACTCTTGACGATAATAAAATCAGGGATTTCCTCAGCAGCCGCACCGCCCTTGAATCAATTCCCGACAACGTGTTATCGTTTACAACCGTCGGATATATCTGTGACGAAAACAAAAAGCTGTACAAGCTATATCCCGATGAGGAAAACTACGGCAGAAGAATTGTGTCAGAACTGACAAAAGACGATATTAAGCAGGTCATAGAAACATCATCGGTATATCTTGCGAATGCCGTCAAAGATAACGGACAGTTTGATTACGGTGTAAATCCCGTGAACGATTTCCATTTCGTTACATATAACATACTGCGTCATTCCGGCACTATCTGGAGCCTTATAATGCAGTACGATACCACAAAGGACGAGAAGCTCGTGCCGAAGATTGAAAGCACGATAGACTTCCTTATGCAGAGCATAGAATATTCCGACAGCGACCACGCCTATCTTGTAGAGCGCAAGTCGGATGAAATAAAGCTCGGCGGTAACGCTATCGCTATAGTGACCTTGTCCACCTATGCCGCCGTATTTGACAGCGACAGGTATGATAAGCTGATAGCCGCTCTTGCGAACTCTGTTCTTGATATGCAGGAAGAGGACGGCAGTTATTATCACGTTTTATCCTTCCCCGATTTTCAGCGCAAGGAACGTGACAGGATTGTATACTATGACGGCGAGGCGACATTTGCGCTTGCAAGAGCGTACAGTATCACAAAGGACAACCGTTATCTTGATGCCGCAGAAAAAGCGCTCGATTATTTCATCAAGAATGATTATACACGTTTTTGCGACCACTGGATAGCGTATGCGGTAAACGAGGTCACTATCCACGACCCGAAGGAACGCTATCTGAACTTCGGACTTAAGAACGCAAACGATAATCTGAACAAGATCTTCAATCAGGATACGACCTTCCATACATTCCTTGAGCTTCTTATGGCGGCTTTCAGCCTTTATGAGAGGATAAAAGAGAAGAATATATATGTGTCATATATGCAGAGATTCAACTTTGAAGCGTTTATAAGGACGATTTACCGACGTGCGCATTATATGCTTGGCGGCTATCTCTATCCCGAGATAGCAATGTATATGAAGGTGCCGGAATCGGTAGTATACACCTTCTGCGTGCGTCATGACAGCTACAGAATAAGAATAGACGATGTTCAGCATTATATCGGCGGTTATTATAATTTCTACAGAAATTTTGACAAGCTGAACGAATATTACAAGCAAATCACAGACAAGCCGAAAACACGGCAGAGCGAAACGCCCGTAGACAGCGAGAGAGCCTCGTTTGTCAACTGGATACTCAGCAATATCTGATTTTGAGAGGATAGCTTATGAACTTCATGCAACTTCGTGAAAGACAGCCGAAATTCCCCGTTACCGTAAAGACGGGAGAGGGAGTAGTAGAGCTTATCTGGAATAAAATTGAATATGCTGACGGCTACCGTGTGTTTGCGTCGCCTGTCGGCAAGAACCATTTTGTCGGTGTAATTAACGTAAAAGGCACTACCGCCGTGATGAAAAAACGTGCGAACGGCGTTCCTATGCAGTATAAGGTCAAGGCATTCAGAATTGCGGACGGTCCGGATAATTTTTTCGGAGAGTCCGAAATCGTAATAGCGTGTCCGCTTGAAACCCCACGCAAACTTACCGCAATAGTCGGAAGTGACGGTATATGCACATTGTCCTGGAGATACAACTCGCAGTGTGACGGATTCAAGATCTATGCCGATTCGAATGAAAGCGGAAAATATTCTTTTGTGTGCTACAGCGGAAAGAATTCCTGCAGGCTTGACAGCTTCACTAAAAGCGGTAAGGTTTCGTTTGTTGTACGCAGTTTTATAATGACCGGGCATATGGAAAAGCTGGGTGTTTCTTCTGCTCCCGCCGAAGCCGTTCTTCCCAAATCCAAAGGCGCTAAGGCAGTGCAGTTCGACCATTCGATGATAAGAAAAACGGCAGGCGATTATAAAGCAAGGCGCTTTGCCGGCAAGGACGGAAGGCTTTGCAACGATCACCATAAATGCACCGTGATGATAGGCGGCGATATTACCGTTTCGGCTGAAATGCAGAAAAATGCGGCAAAGGGAATGCCTGTTTTTGACGAGGCTTTTTCATCGCTCGGCGGAATATTCGGTTCGTTTGATTTTTCCGTTGCGATGCTTGATACGGATATTAACGATAAAAAGGCGTATACATTCGAGGACAGCCGTGTCATCAACTGCCCGTCAACTATTGCCGACGCTGTATGCAAGAGCGGAATAGACGCACTTGCCGTTAATGCAGGACTTCTGCAGAGAGCGCCGCAGTCGCTCGAAAAGTATCCGCTTACGGTTATAACCGAGAACGACTGCACACAGGGCGGAGAAAAGTTCAGCATTGTAAATATCAACAATATAAATGTCGGATTCATTTCAGCGACTGTGAACAAGGATATATCGCAGTATGTGTCACAGCTCAGAAAAGCGGGCGCAGAGTACATATTCTTCTTCTGCTCGTGGAATGAACGTCATACACCTGCGGTAAAGCCTAAGTGGAGAAATCAGGCGGTAAAGGCTGCGGAGAGCGGAGCGGATATAATTATCGGCAACGGACTTAACGCCATTGCGGAATATGATGTTATAGAGTGCGCAGACGGCAGACGTGTTCCTGTGGCTTATTCGCTCGGCTCGCTTATTCCCGCCGATCCTGCGACACGCTTTGAGAAGATAGGAGCGTTACTTTGCGTAAGGCTCAAGCGTGATACTGCAACGGGTAAGGTGAATACCGACCTTTGCGGATACATTCCTTATGCGTTCAAGGATTACGGCACGGAACACAGAGCGGTGCTTTTGTCCGATGATAATGCACGTTATTTCGGACCGTCGGTATACGATACGCTTAAAAAGCAGGTGGCAACGGCACTCGGCGATAAAATAGAGCTTGCGAGATATGCCGAGAAGCCCGAGCAGCAATCGTTTGCGCTTCTCGGTTCGGCGCTGATTTCGGAGCTTTTCAAGGACGACAACGATGTAGAAACCGACCGTTCACATCTGTTTATATCTCAGCTTACTATGAACGGAGCGCATTGCGATGTTGACGAGAAATACTTCCGTGACGGCGTTGTGCCTCTTTACTACAACCTTTCCAAAGGCTATGACGAATACCTTGCCGAAAACAAGGCTGATGCGCTTATAACTGACCTTTATTACGCTGTTTCCACGCCTGTTTACAGGCTCGGAGATTCGCTTTATTCGGGCGGAAAAGCGTTTATACAATCACGTTTCTACGAGGAAAACAAAACTCGGCTGAAACGGCTCGATATAAAGGATGAAGCGGTGTGGAAGCCTCTGCTTGATAAGTTCATTGACTCGGTTACCGCTGTGTATGACAGGGATAAGATTATACTTGTACGCATAACGGATCCTAAGTTGTACTATGTCAACGGACGATATGTACGCTCGACCGACCGCTCGTGCAATTTCAGGCTTCTTCTTGATATGGAGAACTACTTTATCAGACGTGTTTCCCCGAAAGTAATCGACATATCACGGTTCTATCCCGGTGTGATAAACAAAAGGGGAAGAAGCTATGCGGTATGCCGTGACGAGCATTTCCGCAATAACATTTCGCTTATTGCCAAAAGTATATGCTCCGGCAAGAAGGCAAACTATGTCAACTCGCTTGCCTACGACCCTGAAATATGGCTCACGGAAGTGGCTGAAAACCTGGATATAATCAAGGAGGGCAAGGCGGACAGCTTTTTCTTCGGCACAAACAATGCCGTAGACTACTTTATAAGCAGACTGAGCCGTGACTTTATCTGTGCGGAATTCAAGGACATTCTCAGGCTGAAAACCAGTGAACTTGTCACGTTGAGCGAGATAAGGGCTTGCTACGATTTCGGCAGGAACACAGTGCTGAAGCGGGTTTATAACGGCATATGCGCTATACGGAAGGCCGATATTGCGAATGCGGATATTGATGAGATCATAAGGCTCGGATTATATGCACAAAGCGATCTTGCCAAGGCACTGGAATCATTTTACAATAAAAACGGAATAATCAGAAACTGTGTGCTTTCAACTAAGGATCTTAGCTTCTATCTCAAGTGTGCAAGGCTGTGGATGGCAGGTACAGACAAGGATGCGGTGGCACAGCTTGCCCGTAAATATTACGAAAAACACAGACCTGTGATTCTTGATGTTTTTGGCAGGGCGGACGGCGGCGACATTCCTGAACTTGCGGACGGTGCGGTAAAGGGCAGTGTGATAAGCGGTTATTCGGCTCTGACAGTGTGTTCGGAGAAACCTGCGGATATTGATCTGAGCTATATTGACGATAAATCGGCTGTTTTTACCGAGCTTACTCGCTCATACTTTGCAAATGCGCACGGCGACTGGCTTTTAGTCGATTTTTCGGATATTGTTAAGCCGATTTACAGGCATAGGTCGGCGTATGTCGCATCAATTGATGAATTATGCTGTTCTATGGCCTACAGAGCCTTTATGACGGACGATGAGTTTTTCGAGCCGTTTAAGGAAAATGTTGACAGCAAATTTATCGAAAAAGCAATTTCTGATTTTGCAAGAACAATAAAAGCAAAGTACGGAAAAAATATAATTTTAAGGAAAACATATCTTCCGCTTAACAGATTGGATATTACAGGAAGAATCCGTCCTTTTGACGATACGGAATTTATATCCGAGAAAGAAAATCTGATAAGCAGAGCAGAGGAGATATTTGTAAAATGCACAGATTGCTATACAATTGACTATGAAAGCCGGTATCTGCCTGTGTGCGCCGATAAAAATGCCGATATTTCAGGTCGTATGCTTGAAAGCGACTTCTATAAGGAGGCGGCTGCTGCTGTTGACCGCATAATTTCGGGAACAAGCAAAAAGACGGTAAACAATGTGGATATAGTCGGTTATCTTGAGCGGTGTGAGCGTATCAGAAATGATAACCCCGATATGTCTGCCGAACTTTCCCGTGAGATATTCGGCGGTGCGTCGGAGATATTCATGACAGAATAAATTTTATGTATGTTTAAAGCCCTTTGAGGAAAACTCGGAGGGCTTTTGGTTTTGTTGGGCTGTATTATTACGGGGCGTGGGATAGTGCGGTTTTGGGAAGGTTGGTGCGGGGCGAGGGATGGATGTGCTTTTGAGAGGTTTGCGGGGATAGAAAGGTTTGGTGCAACGGGAGGGGCAAGCCCCTCGCCCTACGAAAAATACTATGTGATAATGCAAATGCAAAACCATACAAGCGCACACAGCCCCTTGCCCTACGAAAAGCGAGTGTGATAGTGCGTATGCGAAACCAACAGAGCGTTCATTAAAAGGCAAGGGTGTTGGTGCAAAGCAAGGGATAGTACGGTTTTGAGTAGATTGGGTGGAGAGATGACAGCTAAAATATAATAATACAAAAAGCGGTCACAGCATTGCACTGTGACCGCTTATCTGCTTTATTGCATTGTGTAACTCCGCCGGTAACGGAGCTTACGCAATTCGCCAACCGTCAGAACGGCGAATTTGAAGCGGCACATTGCCGCCCGCCGCTTAGTCGCCGAAGGATACGCCGATGCTTTTTCCTGTGATGACAAGCTCGTCGTTTTCGGGAACGAATTTTGTCTTCATCGTGACATCGGACAGCTTGTTTTCGGAAATCTTACTGCCGATTTTTGCGACCGTGTAGCCGTATTTTTCCTGCTTTATCAGCATTGCGGCTCTTGCACCGAACTTTGTTGCAAGCACTCTGTCATAAGCGGAGGGCGAACCGCCTCTTAATATATGACCGGGAACAACTGTTCTTGACTCAAATCCTGTTGCGGCTTCAATCTGCTTTGCTATACGGTTTGTAACGGTAACCTCTCCTGCTTCGGCACGTTTTTTTGCACGTTCCTTTTTCTTCATAGCGGCTTCTGCAATATCCATTGCGCCCTCTGCAACCGCAATTATCGAGAAAGTTTTTCCGGATTGCGCACGTTTTTCGCAAGCGTCGATGACCTTATCAATATCATAAGGAATCTCAGGGATAAGAATGATATCCGCACCGCCTGCAATACCTGAATAAAGCGTCAGCCAGCCTGCCTTGTTGCCCATTATCTCGATTACCATAATACGTCTGTGCGAAGTAGCGGTCGTGTGGATTCTGTCGACTACCTCAGTCGCTATATCTACTGCGGTATGGAAGCCGAATGTAACATCTGTTCCCCATATATCGTTATCGATCGTCTTGGGAAGTCCGATTATATTCAGACCCTCTTCGGAAAGAAGATTTGCGGTCTTATGAGTTCCGTTGCCGCCGAGCGTCAGTATGCAGTCGAGTTTCTGCTGTTTATAGGTGGCTTTCATTTCAGCGACCTTGTCTATGTTGTCAGCTTCGATAACCTGCATCATCTTATACGGTGTACGCTTCGTGCCGAGTATCGTTCCGCCCTGAGTGAGTATGCCGGAAAAATCCTCCGGCTTCATTATACGGCAGTTATTATGAATCAGACCGTGAAAACCGTTGGATATGCCGACTATTTCAACGTTGTCCTCGCCGAACATGGAGTAACAGGCTTTTGCCGCACCTCTTATAGTAGCGTTAAGTCCGGGGCAGTCGCCTCCGCTCGTCAGTATACCTATTCTGCGCTTTGCCATTTGTACATCCAGCCTTTCCTGAAAGATTTGTTGTTTTCTGCTAATTAAATTATAGCATACATACTCCAAAAGTCAAGAAAATATTATAGTCCGTATTATGCAGAATATACAATTTCTGTGCGTTATACGCCTGTATATATTCCTGCAAACAGCGGAAGCATCGTTTCGTTGTCGAGTATCATATACATAAAGGGGCGGTTAAGGATTACCTGCTTTTCTGTAAGCACACACGCACTGTCAACCATTTCCACAAGAGCGGCGGCACCTGCCTTAGTACCTTTCTCGTTTACCTCAATTTTAGTCTTGTGAATCACTTTGCCGATGGATATATTGCCTACGGTTGATTTGCCAATGCCCGAAAAATCCGCATTAATCTCGTCAAAAGCCGTCGGCATACCAAGCTGTGACAAAGTGTTGTTCAGTGTGTCTGAATATTCATAGCTGAATTTCGGGAGCTTTGTTTCTACGCTGCAGCTTTCGGTACTGCTTAATATCCTGCCGAGCTTTTCTCCGGATAATGAGGATATGAATGAGGATATATCGTTATCGGGAAGTAAAGCCGCAAAGCTGTATTTTCCGCCCTTATACTGCTTGATAAAGCCTTTACATCCGTCGCTTTCAAGATAAATGCTTTCGGTCGAATGCATCATAGTGACATTCATCAGCTTGTCTTCGGAATTTGTGAATTTCCCGTCCGCAATGGCATTTTCCTTATAGACATTTCCCCATTCTGCATCAAAGCTGACAGCGTTTATAAGATACATTATCGCTTCATCGGGGATGTTGTCAAGTATTTTGTCTATCATACCGTCGGTATTGTCGCTTACCCAATTGTTGATTTCTTCGCACGTTGCGTTGTCAAATGCACGCTTATATATCGCCGCACCGAAATAATCCGCATTTTTCTGCAAAAAGTCCTTTTCAACGGTAAGTCTGTTTTCTTTATCTCTGAACCATATCGAATTTGCGTTTTTCAGCTTGAAGTCCTCGCCCGATGTAAGCGAGCCGCCGAAAGACGACAGATAATTGTTCAGCTTGTCAAGGGGCATTCCGCTACCGAGTACCTTTTCCATTTCATCTTTGGTCTGACCGTTTGCGCCGTTCGCAGTCATTGTGAGTGCGGATGATACCGACAGGGGAGAGATAAGAGTGTTTGATTTGCCGTCAAAGCATTTCTTAAGCAGTTCAACCGAAAAATTGTCGTATGCGCTTTTAAAAGCGTCGTCGGGTTTTACGGTTTCGTGGCTTGCGGCTTTGATGCCTGTCATAAGATCCGTTGTTTTGAGGGATTCTTCCGACCGGCAAGCCGAGAGAGTAAGTGTCGATAAAGTCAGTGCGGTTGTGATGATTGCTGATAAAATTCTTCTTTTCATACTGTTCTCCTTTCGCAAAGGCGATTTAATGCTTTCTGTATATAATACACCGCAGAGGTGCCGATTGTCAACAGACGGACAATAATTTCTGATTTTATTAATAGCGCATTTTGGTAAAGTCAATGGAAGTCAGATAGGTGGGGATTGAAATTGATAGGAATACTATCTTCAAAACTTCTTATCAATTACAATCCCCACCGTCACGGCTCGGAATAGTTTCTGAATTATAAAGGCAGGACTATCTGAATACTGTACAGCGAGCGAAAAAATTGTATCAGCCGTGCCACCTCCCCTTTTTCGAGGGGAGGCAAGTTTAGTGCAGAGCGAAGGGATGGTGGCGATTTTGCAATGGTTGTGGGAATGGCAGATTTTTGTGTATGGTGAGTTTGTAGGGGAGTGGGCTTGCCCCTCCTGTTGAATCGATGTTTGTGGTTTTCTGAGTGTTTTAAATCTGTCAAGTATCAAGGGCAAATTGCCTTTTTACATTGAAATTCTTTTGAGTTGATTTTGATAATTACTATGATGTTTCGGGAGGGGCAAGCCCACTCCCCTACGAAAAGTTTAATATGATAATGTTAATATAAGACCGTATCAGCACATACAGATGTTAGCGTTACGAAAAGCGAGTGAGATAGTGCGGTTTTGGAAAGGGCGGTGCGGGGCAAGGGAAAGTGCGGTTTTGAGAGGTCAATGCGACAAGACGGATTGTTCATAGGTGAAAAATAATTTCTGATTTTATTATAATAAGTTGTTTTGGTAAAGTCAATGAAAGTTACACAATTGTAACCATTCCGTTAGCGTTAAGCAACCGCTTTTCCGGGCGGAGAACTTTACCCGGCGGCAACGGCACTTTTAACGTGATATTTCGGTTTTCTCTATTGACAAACTGCGTTGTGATGGATTATAATTATGTAAGGAGCGTGTAAGATTTTACACGGTAAAATTCTATGAAGTTTTTTAATTAAGGAGAAAAGATATGGCATACATACTCGGTGTCGATATAGGTACGTCCGGTACAAAAACAGTGCTTTTCAGCGAGGACGGCACACCTGTTGCATCGGCGCTTTACGATTATCCTCTTTACACTCCCTGCAACGGCTATGCCGAGCAGGATCCTGCGGACTGGTGGAATGCTTGCGTTAACAGTATTCGTGACGTAGTTGCAAAGAGCGGAGTTCCCGCAGACGAGATAAAGGGCGTAGGTCTTTCGGGACAGATGCACGGACTTGTAATGCTGGACAAGGATAACAAGGTAATCAGAAACAGCATTATCTGGTGCGATCAGCGTACAGGTAAGGAAGTTGTCGAGATAACCGAAAAGGTTGGTCACGACAGACTTATCGCTATCACCGCAAACCCTGCTATAACAGGCTTTACAGCCGCAAAGATAATGTGGGTAAAGAATAACGAGCCTGAAAATTATGAAAAGTGCCGCCATATTCTTCTCCCCAAGGACTATATAAGATTTATGCTCACGGGCGAGTTCGCTACAGAGGTATCCGATGCATCGGGTATGCAGCTGCTTGATATTCCCGGCAGATGCTGGTCTGACGAGGTGCTGACAAAACTCGGCATTGACAAGTCGCTTCTTGCAAAGGTTTACGAAAGCCCTGAGATAACAGGTACCGTTACAAAGGCGGTAGCGCAGGCTACAGGTCTTAAGGAGGGTACGCCCGTAGTCGGCGGTGCAGGTGATAATGCGGCTGCCGCTGTCGGAACAGGCGTAGTAGAGGACGGTAAGGCTTTCACAACTATCGGTTCAAGCGGCGTTGTGTTTGCTCATACTTCCGATATATCTATCGACCCCAAGGGCAGAGTACATACATTCTGCTGTGCTGTGCCGGGATGCTGGCACGTTATGGGCGTTACTCAGTCTGCAGGTCTGTCGCTCAAGTGGTTCAGGGATAACTTTGCGTGGAGCGAGATGGAAACAGCCGCTTCTATGGGCGTAGACCCGTACTACCTTATGGATAAGGAAGCCGACAGCGTGCCGATAGGCGCAAACAGACTGCTCTATATGCCTTATCTCAACGGTGAGAGAACACCTCACCTTGACCCCAACGTAAGAGGCGCATTTGTAGGCCTTTCCACAATGCACAAGAAGAAGGATATGCTCAGAGCCGTTATGGAGGGTGTTTCCTATTCACTGCGTGACTGTGTTGAGGTTATGCGTGAGATGAATATAAGCATTGATGATATGATGGCTTGCGGCGGCGGCGGAACATCACCGCTGTGGCGGCAGATGCTTGCAGATCTTTATGCCTGCAACGTAAAGACTACAGCAAACAAGGAAGGTCCTGCACTCGGCGTTGCACTTCTTGCGGCAGTAGGCGCAGGTATATACAGTTCTGTTCCCGAAGCGTGCAAAGCGGTAATCAAGCCCGAAAAGATACAGGAGCCTATTGCTGAAAACAGTGCAAAGTACGAAAAGGTATATGCGCTTTACAAGAAGCTGTATCCCGCTATGAAGGCAAACTTCGACGAACTGGCTTCACTTGATGTATAATTTGTAATATTGTCAGTAACGGAATACGGCTTTTGTGTGTTGCCGTAATCCGTAGGAATATTATGCTAAGTCCGGTTGACCGGAAAGGAGTACCTATGAAACTTTTTATCGACACAGCTAACGTTGATGACATCAGACGTGCCAATGATATGGGCATTATCTGCGGTGTTACCACAAACCCCTCTCTTATCGCTAAAGAGGGAAGAGATTTCAAGCAGGTAGTAAAGGAAATCACAGAAATCGTAGACGGTCCTGTTTCAGCCGAAGTAATTTCGCTTGAAGCAGACAAGATGGTTGAGGAGGCTCTGCCCCTTGCCGCTATACATAAGAATATCGTTATAAAGCTCCCTATGTGCGAGGAGGGTCTTAAGGCGTGCAAGCAGCTTACAGCAAAGGGAATAAAGACAAACGTTACTCTCGTATTCTCAGCCGCTCAGGCACTTCTTGCCGCAAGAGCAGGCGCTACATTTGTAAGCCCGTTCCTCGGCAGACTTGACGATATAGGCATGGAAGGCATGAACCTTATCGAAGAGATCGTTGACATATTCAATGCACAGGGCATTGAAACAGAGATCATCGCCGCATCTATCCGTAACCCGATGCACGTTACACAGGCGGCAAGACTCGGATGTGATATTGCAACCGTTCCTATGAACGTACTTCTTCAGATGCTTAAGCACCCCCTTACCGACAACGGTATCGACAGGTTCCTTAAGGACTGGGAAGGCTTCACTTCCAAGCAGAAGTAATTAAAGCCGCTCTGAGAGCGTGCTTAAAATAACCGAAAGGAAAAATGAAATGTACAGTAATTTAGTTGACACTATCGGCTTTCTCAAGGGAATAGATCCCGATGTTGCTGACGCAATGGACAAGGAGCTTGCACGTCAGAAAAGAAATCTTGAGCTTATTGCAAGTGAGAATATCGTTTCTCCTGCTGTTATGGCGGCTATGGGAAGCGTTCTTACGAACAAGTATGCTGAGGGATACCCCGGCAAGCGTTATTACGGCGGATGCGAGGACGTTGATATAGTTGAGAATATCGCTATTGAACGTGCCTGCAAGCTGTTCGGAGCAAAGTATGCGAATGTACAGGCTCACTCCGGCGCACAGGCTAACACGGCGGTTTATTTTGCACTGCTGAATCCCGGCGACACGGTAATGGGTATGAGTCTTGCTCACGGCGGACACCTTACACACGGTTCTCCCGTAAACATTTCGGGCAAATACTTCAACTTCGTACCTTACGGACTTGATGAGGAAACCGGCAGACTGAATTACGATAACATACTTGCACTTGCAAAGGAGCATAAGCCTAAGATGATTGTTGCCGGTGCAAGCGCATATCCCAGAGCAATTGACTTTGAGAAACTCTCGGCTATTGCTAAGGAAGTCGGCGCATATCTTATGGTAGATATGGCGCACATTGCAGGTCTTGTTGCAGGCGGTCAGCATATGTCGCCCGTGCCTTATGCAGACGTTGTGACCACTACAACGCATAAGACGCTGAGAGGACCTCGTGGCGGACTTATCCTTACAAATGACGAGGAGCTTGCTAAGAAAATCAACAAGGCTATATTCCCCGGCATACAGGGCGGACCTTTAATGCACGTTATCGCCGCTAAGGCTGTATGCTTCGGTGAGGCGCTGAAGCCCGAATTTACCGAGTATGCAAAGCAGATTGTAAAGAACGCATCCGTTCTTGCCGATTCTCTGCTTGAAAAGGGATTCAATCTTGTATCGGGCGGTACAGACAACCACCTTATGCTTGTTGACCTCCAGCCTTTCAATATCACGGGTAAAGAGCTTGAGAAGAAGCTAGACGAGGTGTATATCACAGTTAACAAGAATGCTATACCCAACGATCCTCAGAGTCCTTTCGTAACGAGCGGCGTGCGCATCGGTACACCTGCGGTTACTACAAGAGGATTAAAGGAAGACGATATGAAGCAGATTGCACAGTGCATCTATCTTACTGCGACCGACTTTGACAACAGCGCCGACAAGGTAAGAGAAACAGTAACTGAAATCTGCAGAAAGTACCCTCTGTACGAATAATTGCATATAAGCGAGAACGAGAGATTGATTCCCTCGTTTTCGTGTTGTATAAAATATCGGTTAATTGTTGAATATAGAAAGGAATTTGTAAATGACAGCATCTGCAAGAGATATTATTTTTAATCACTCGGAGAGAGTAGCTCCGCTCGGACTTATTGCTATACCCGGTTCTGAGGAGCTTGGCAAGAAGGTCAACGATTACCTTGTAACATGGTCAAGGGAAGCAGGCTACGATTATGATAATTTTCTCATTGAGAACGAATGCCCAAGATTTTCTTCCGGTGACGGTAAGGCTCTTATCAAGAACACTGTAAGAGGTTATGATGTTTATATAATTGCCGACTTCGGCAACTACAGCCTTGAATATCCGCTGTTCGGCAGAATGAACCGTATGTCGCCCGACGATCACTTCCAGAACCTCAAGCGTATCATACAGGCTATCGGCGGTAAGGCTCACCGTATCAACGTTATCACACCTATACTTTACGGCGGTAGACAGCACAGAAGAAACTACAGAGAGTCGCTTGACTGCGCTGTAGCGCTTCAGGAGCTTCAGAATATGGGCGTTTCCAATATCATTGCGTTTGACGCTCACGACCCCAGAGTATGCAACGCAGTTCCTCTGATGGGCTTTGATAATATAATCCCCACATATCAGGTGCTGAAGGCTCTGTTCAAGTATGTAAATGACTTCAAGATGGATAAGGATCATTTTATGGTTGTCAGCCCCGATGAAGGTGCGCTCAACAGAAATATGTACTATTCATCTGTACTGGGTGTAGATCTCGGTATGTTCTATAAAAGACGTGACTATTCGCAGGTAGTTAACGGACGTAACCCTATCGTAGCTCACGAATATCTCGGTAACTCGGTAGAGGGCAAGGATGTGTTCATTGCTGACGATATTATTTCATCGGGCGAATCTATGCTTGATATTGCTATCGAACTTAAGAAGCGTAACGCAAAGAGAATTTTTGCATATGCGACATATCCTATCTTCACAAACGGTCTTGAAGCGTTTGACAAGGCTTATGCCGACGGCAAGATCGACTATGTGTTCGGTACAAACCTTTCCTACAGAACGCCCGAACTGCTCAGCAGGGAATGGTTCTGTGAGGTTGACGTATCGAAGTATCTGTCATATCTGATTATGGCTCTTAACCACGATATGTCTATCAGCAAGGTAATTGATCCTCACCAGAAGATAAGCGCTTTACTTGAAAAGCACAAGAACGACTGATAAGGTAATATGGTATTTCAGCCTCCGCTCTGTGACGGGCGGAGGCTTATATTTTACAGGAGATGAATTATGCCGTTAGCAGACAGAATACGTCCTTCAACGCTTGATGAGGTTGTGGGACAAAGGCACATCTTAGCGCAGGGAAAACCGCTTTACAATATCATCAGCAGGGGAAAGATACCCAATATGATATTCTACGGGCCGTCGGGAGTGGGCAAAACCACTGTGGCGAATATTATCGCTCAAAAAACAAGTATGAGCCTGTACAGGCTGAACGGTACGCAGGCATCGACATCTGACATAAAGGACGTTGTTGCAAATTTAGGGACATTCGGTGCGGCAGGCGGAATTCTGCTATTCCTTGACGAGATACAATATCTCAATAAAAAGCAGCAGCAGACACTGCTCGAATATATCGAGAGCGGAGAAATAACGCTGATCGCATCTACGACGGAGAATCCGTATTTCTATGTATACAGTGCCGTTCTTTCACGCTGTACCGTGTTCGAATTCAAGCAGGTGACGGCGGAGGATATACTTCCTGCGGTGGAACGTGCTTTCAGGCTTATGGGCGAGGAGATGCACACGCAGTTCACGCTTGAGGAAGGCGTTGTAAGCCATATTGCTTACGGCTGTGGCGGCGATGTGAGAAAGGCTGCGAATACGGTTGAACTTTGCTGTCTTTCAAGCGAGGGCGATACGGTGACGATGGAAACCGCAAAGCTGCTTACGCAGAAGAGCAGTATGAACTACGACCGTGACGGCGATCATCATTATGATATTTTGTCGGGACTGCAGAAGTCGATAAGAGGCTCGGACGAAAATGCGGCGCTTCATTATGCGGCACGTTTGCTTGCGGCAGGGGATATTACCTCTCTTTGCAGGCGGCTTCTTGTTATAGCGAGCGAGGATATAGGGCTTGCGTATCCTATGGCGGTGCCGATAGTGAAGGCTTGCGTTGACAGTGCATTACAGCTTGGGCTTCCTGAGGCGAGAATACCGCTGGGTGAAGCGGTCGTCCTGCTTGCGACATCTCCGAAGTCAAACAGTGCGTATCTCGGTATAAATGCCGCTATGCAGGATGTCGAGGACGGTAAAACGGGCGAAATACCCCGACAGCTTCAGAACAAGCATTATGACGGAGAGGGCAATGCGGTGAAGGGTCAGCATTATCTTTATCCGCACGACTATCCGGATCATTATGTAAAGCAACAGTATCTGCCCGACGCTATAAAGGACAGGGTTTATTATACGTTCGGTGATAACAAATTCGAACAGCAGTCAAAGGCATATTGGGATAAGATAAAAGGGAAGAAGTAAAAGAATCCGACAGCGTTACTTGCTGTCGGAGCTTTTTTTGCACGGTTTATTTGTAAAGCTGACGTATAGCTGATTTATGCCGATATATAAAACGAATATGCCGAACAGCTTTCGCAGAACAGCCACATCCGTAATTCCTGCGACATAGCTTCCTGCAACGGCACAGGGAAGTCCGAGTATAAGATATTTTCCCACCAGCTTTAAGTCTGCCAGCTTGTTTTTAATGTGTATGATAAGGGAGAGCAGTGCAATGGGGAGGAAGAAAAGAAGGTTTATCCCTTGCGCAATATCCTGCGGTATTTCAGTGAATACCGAAAGATAAACGAGGAGAATAAAGCCTCCGCCAAGCCCCATTGACGCAGTGGCTCCGGTGAGTATTCCCACTAAAATATTCATAATATCATCCTCACTCCGCTTGCAATCATAAGCAGACCGAATATTATCCTTATCAGCCTGTCGGGGATTTTTCCGAGAAGAAAAGAGCCGAGTATCGCACCGATAAGCCCGTAGGGTATATATTCCCACGCTGTGCCGAAATCCAGTTTTCCATTCATTAAATATATAACGGCGGTGACAAGACTGAGTACGAATATCAGGGCTACCGAGGAAGCGTGGGCTTTTTTCGGTTCTGTGCCGTTTTTCTCAAAGGCGGGTACGGCGACAGTTCCGCCGCCGGAGCCGAACAGACCGTTCAGAAAGCCGCAAATCGAGCCGTAAAGCAGATGGGCGTGCTTTCCTGTGCGGTCGGATTTTCGTTTATGTTTACTGTTCATAGAGATAGCTTTCGCAGAAAAAAGCGGATTATGCAAAATGAAAAGCCGTACTGTTTTTAAGCAGTACGGCTGTAATTTTTAAGACCACCTTGCCGTGGTATGACGATGAAACCCGCACATAAAGTACGGTGGGTAACTTTCCCCCGATTGTTTCACGCTCCCTTCTTCCGCATGGCGGGAGGTCTGCAATCCGCAAACGGAGAGAAATCCCTATTAAAGAGTGTCGGATCATATGAAATCATACTGAAGCGAACAAGGCAGTGTATTAACTTTTATTCTTCCTCTTCGTCAAGCTCCTCAAACACGTTGAAGAATTCCTTGGCTACACGGTCGTATTCCTTATCGTCATCTATTGTTGACAGGTAAACCTCATCGTTCTTGTTTACTTCCTTCAGGATAACGTAAACGTCGCTGTCGGCGTTCTCGTCGTCTTCTTCGGGAATAACGGCACAGTATGTGCAACCGTCAACCTCGATGCGTCCGATAAGCTCAAATGTAACGGTATCGCCGTTTTCGTCCTCGAGGTCTATATATTCGGCAGTGTCTAAGTCGTTGTCTGTGATGTTTTCGATTTCTGACATTGTTTATTCCTTCCTTTTCCGAGGACCGTTTCAAGACCTCTGTTCTGTATATAATTTTACACGAAACCAAAGGTGTTGTCAAGAGGTATTTTATGATTTTCACACAATACTATTCCTGTGGAGGTCAAATTACCTTAAAATAGCAAATCGACGTATTTTTAAGTTATAAACATAGCTTAAACACGCTGATATTGTGTAAACTGTGTAACTATGTGACTAATATACAAAACCACGATGTGCAATTTGTATAGTTTTCATTCAGAAAAGTGTTGACTTATGCCTTTTGATGTGTTATCATATAGACAAGGAAAAGGAAAGTTCCCCAGACAGAATAAAACATCTTCATGCTAACTATTTAACACGATAAAGAGGGTTTTATTCAACATATATACGATTCGGAAACCGTATATAAAAAAAGTCGGATAGGAGGCGAGTCCAATGGGTCAGGAAAAAAGTGAGTCACAGCAGTCTGTTGAGGCTCGCAACATAAAGTAAGAAGTGAATAGTACGATGACAATACTCATACGGTACTCATCGACACACATAATAAAAGGGTTTTGACCTTTAATTGCGAGTAAAACGGCTACCGGGACAAAGAAAACAAGAAACCTTATAGCGATTTGAAAAATCGCAGATTTCCGCAAAAGCGTTTATTATATACAGCTTTCAAGGTAAATACAGGTAAGGTGATTGAAATGTACAGTTCAAGACATTCAAAGAGGCAGTTCTACTGATAACAGCTTAATATCCTGCATCGGCAGAAGTCGACAGAGGGGATAAAAAAGAAGCTGATAAAGCTCTTAAGGATGTGTTTCAAATGGTAATATACGCTGACTGCATAATAAAGCATCAAAGAATGGTGCTTAACGAAGAAAGACAGTGAGGTATAGTCCAATGTACTGACAACGTACAGGTAGTATAAACTACGAAATAATATAAAGGTCGGTTAAGTTTAACGGCAGACAGGAAGCTGGTAGGATGATACCACGATGATGGCTGCAGAATATGCGAAGAACGCATAAAGCAAGGCAGTAAGCCGATAACCGATTCGACAATTGAATATAACAATAACGGACGGGCTTTGGAGTATGTGTTGCTTCAAAGTCCGTTTTCATTGCCACATAACTTGTATTTATCGACAAAAAGTGGTATAATCAGAAAAACTCTGATTAAGGAGATTACTATGATAAAATTACCGAAGATGTATACAGCAAATTCAATTAAAGCGATGCACGAGAAGCTTAACCTTGATGCACAAACAGTAATGCTGTTATATGATTATTTTGATGCGTTTTCAAATTTTTATGAGATGTTACCTTTGAAAGACGCATATAAGATAATCAAAAAACAAAATGATAAATTAAAGCTGACGGAAGAAGATTTTATTGCTTTTTCTGAGATAGCAAGGCACGAGGAGCATTTCTATTTTATACTCGGCAATGAAGAGACGGACAGGAACAGAAAAAAGAGTAAGCCGATGGAAAGAACGATCGTAAACGAATCGTTGGTGCTTATTGACGAAATGTTTTATAAAATGATGGTCGCTTCTCAGAAAGGCAAGCCACTATTTGTTCCGGAGAAAAGTAAGCTGCTCAGATATGTTGATGATTCTTTCATAGAAGAAAATGAGTATACAACGGCTCTGTATGATTTTTTTGTGAATAATATGAAATTAGACGAGTCAGATGCATGGGATACTGTCGGCGATTGTATTCTGGAAATAAAAAACGGTGAAAATCCTCTTGAAGAAGTGCTCAGCTATCTTGATTATCGCAAACTTTTGCCGGAGGAGAAAAAATTAAGTGAGTTGATAGGCATTATATCACGTTTGAATAACTTTACCAGAACACCGGTAAATCGTGGATTTACACCTGTTGAGCTTGATCAACTCGGCGGAGGTCTGTCTGCCGACAGCATAGTTTTTGAGGAAGATAATCTGATACCGCAAGCCGTTCTTAATTAAAACACGATTCGTCAAAACAGTAAACAGGATAATTATAAAGCAAGCCGTTGGCACTGTGATGTGCGTCAACGGCTTGCTTTTGTTATCAGTATATTTCCTGTTCGAGATTTCTGAACATATCGTCATCGAAAAAATCCGTAATGGTTATCTGGAGTCCGTCGCAGAGCTTTTTCAAAGTTACTATACCGATATTTTTGGATTTCATATTGATTATATCGTTTACGGTCGATTGGGTAACAGCCGAAAGAGTTGCCAGCTTGTTTACGGTTATGTTTTTATCCCTGCATAGCTGTAAAATGCGCCTTGAAACTGCTTCGGAAACAGATTTGCATACCATTATCATCATTCCTTTCAGTAATGATGATACCACAAATTTCCGATAATTATTAACGGTAAACCGTTGACAAACAAGTGATGATGTGATATAATTCGATTAACGGTAAACCGTTAATAAATTTGTTGAGAGGTTAAAATTATGTTTAGGTACAATATTTCTGAGAAAATGAGGGTTTTAGCGTATGTGAATTTTATCGTTGGCTTGATAATCTCGGCGGCGATAATCATTATTTGTATCAAGAATGGCTCAGATGCGAACAAGTATAGCTTTGGTAGAGATGATTCGTTTATATGGACGGCAATTATCGGCGGTGGATTAAGCGTTTTTGCAACGGTGATTGTTTCGTTTGTAATTGCAGCGATAGGTAATATTGCCAGTTCGCTTGAAACTATCGTATATAATCAAAAAAACATGAAATCAACAGCTTCATCTGATGAAGTCATTTGTCATGAATACAGAGAATGAGTTGATTCGATAAAAATTACAAAAACGGTGAGCCTCACAAGCCCACCGTTTTTTGTGTTTAATATTTAAATATCACTATCGTTCAATCCCGACCGTCCCACTATCCTGCATATATCCGCAACCTATAAAAAGGTCGGAACAGTCAGCGGCGACCCGCCGCCTTAGTAGCCGTATTCGTCGGAGATGAGGATTACTTTTATTCTGTCCTTGTCACGCTGATGAGCCATTATGACATAATCGTTGCAAATCCTGTCGGGGCTTAAGCAGTGTGCACATCTGCCTGTCTTTGCACAGGGAGTGTTTCTGCCAAGCCTTACACAGTTTGCCGGAGATGCAATCGTTTCAAGACGGTCAACGGCTGAGTGGAGGTCTGTTACAATCTTGTTTAAGCCGGCAACAATGATTACCTGCTTCGGTCCGAATATCATAGCGGCTACACGGTTGCCTGTGCCGTCTACGTTGTATAATTCGCCGTATTCGGTTATCGCATTGGTGCTTGCAAAGTAGGTGTCGGCTGAAAAAGCCTTTCTGTAAAGGTCGTTTACTTCATCGGGAGAGAGCTTTTCACGGTCGATGTAGATACCGCTGTAGTTTTCGTTCAGAAAATCCTGAATGCCGGTTTCTTTGAGCGTCATTGTTCCGCCGGAAACTATCAGCTTGTCGTCCTTTATAAGCTCCTTTATTATCTCCTTCGCCTCGTCGGGAGTATCGACAAGATAACCTTTCATATTGTTCTTTTCAAGGGCGGATATTACCTTTTCCGCTCTCTTTTTGAGTGCGGCTTTTACGTTTTCGTTCATATTATCAGTTCCTTTCGTCATTTTGTGCGGTGTGACCGCTGTATAAGATAAATATAACATATTTCGCAAAAAAGTCAAGAATAGTGATAGACATTTAAAGCTGAATGTGCTATAATTGACTGTAAGCAGAGTTGTGAACTGCGGTTTATGAAGATACGATATAAAACGGTAATATTCCGATAAATAGAAAGGAAACGATATGGAAATATTAAAGCTCAGTGCGCCCTGCAAGGATTATATCTGGGGCGGTAACAGATTAAGAGAGGAATACGGCAAGGTATCAGACGCAGATAAGATAGCTGAGAGCTGGGAGCTGTCCTGCCATAAGGACGGTCAGAGCGTTATCGCTAACGGCAAGGACAAAGGCAAGACACTTTCCGAATATGTAGCGGAAAACAAGAATGCACTCGGTACAGCCTGCGACAGATTCGAGTATTTCCCAATACTTATAAAGCTTATTGACGCAAAGGATAACCTGTCTGTACAGGTACACCCCGACAATGATTACGCTATGCGTGTCGAGGGCGAGTACGGCAAGACGGAAATGTGGTATATCGTTGACTGTGAGGAAGGCTCACAGCTGATTTACGGCTTTGATAAAGAAATTTCAAGAGAAGAGTTTGCGGACAGAATAAAGAACAACACCTTACTTGAGGTCACAAACAATGTTCCCGTTCATAAGGGAGATGTGTTCTTCATCGAGTCGGGTACGCTCCACGCTATCGGCAAGGGTATACTTATTGCCGAGATTCAGCAGAACAGCAATACGACATACAGAGTATACGACTACGGCAGAGTAGGCAAGGACGGAAAGCCCAGAGAACTTCATATAGAAAAGGCTATAGACGTTACCGAGCTTTGCCCTCCGAAATATGATACAAAGCCTCAGGGCAAGACGGAAAAGATAGACGGCGGCGAGGAAACACTGCTCCGCAGCTGCGAATATTTCGATGTTCATAAAATCAAGGTTTCAGGAACAGTAACGCTTGACGCAGATGAAAAGTCGTTTATGTCGGTGCTGGTGCTTGACGGCAGCGGTAAGATCGGTGAACTTGACGCAAAGAAGGGCGACAGCTTCTTTGTTCCTGCGGGCTACGGCAGATTTACTCTTACGGGTAATCTTGAGGTAATTCTTTCTGATATAGTTTAAGACTTGTGTTTTGAAAGGTTAAAGGGAATATATGAAGTATTATATCGGCGTTGACATTGGCGGTACGAATATCAAGGCAGGAGTGGTTGACGAGAACGCACAGCTCGTTTCGAAAATATCGCTCAAGACGAATGCGGCAGACGGTTATAAAAGCGTCCTTGCGGTAATCATTGACGCTGTTGAACAGGCTGTACAGCTTTCGGGCGAGGACATTGACAGGATAAAGACTATCGGCGTCGGCTGTCCGGGAACTATGGATAACGAAAACGGCACGGTGCTTTATTCTAACAATCTGCACTGGGAGAACGTTCCGCTTGCAAAGGATCTTGCAGAACATTTCGGCAAGCGCATCATCCTTGAAAATGACGCTAATGTTGCGGCATACGGCGAGTATCTTGCAGGTGCGGCAAAGGGTGCGAAAAACGCCGTAGTGCTGACGCTCGGAACTGGTGTCGGCGCAGGTATAATTATAAACGGCGAGATATACAGCGGTTCAAACAACGCAGGCGGCGAGATAGGTCATACTGTTATCGAGGTTGACGGTGCGCCGTGTACCTGCGGAAGAAACGGCTGTTTTGAGGCTTATTCTTCGGCTACGGGACTTGTCCGTATGACAAGGGAAATGATTGAGAAATATCCGAGCGGACGGCTTCACGAAATGGTTGACCGTGACGGGAAAATTTCAGCAAGAACTGCGTTCAATGCCGCTAAGCTGGGCGACCCTGAGGGAAGGGAAGTTGTTGATAAATATATCAAGTATCTTGCCTGCGGCATAACGAATGTGATAAACGTATTCCAGCCCGATATTCTATGTATCGGCGGAGGAGTATGCAACGAGGGCGATAATCTGCTTATACCGCTGAAAGCACAGGTGGCAAAGCAGATCTACTCAAAAAACAATGCTAAAAATACCGAGATAGTAATCTGCACGCTTGCAAATGAAGCAGGTATGATCGGCAGTGCCATGCTCGGCAGAAAATAAAAACACTTTTTTACAAAGGAAAGGACAGTAAAAATGAGAAGCGATCTTATCAAGAGCGGCGTAGACAGAACACCGCACAAAGCCTTACTGAAGGCACTGGGTGTAACAGACAGCGAGATGCACAAGCCGTTTATTGCCGTTGTATGTGCGGCAAGCGACTATGTTCCCGGTCATGCGCATCTGCACGAAATATCAAGACAGGTAAAGGACGGTATCAGAAACGCAGGCGGCGTTCCTTTTGAGTTCTTCACCATCGGTGTGTGCGACGGTCTTGCAATGAACCACAGAGGTATGAGATATTCTCTTGCATCCCGTGAACTTATCTGCGACAGTATTGAAGTAATGCTGACGGCGCATCCTCTTGACGGTATCGTATTTATACCGAACTGCGACAAGATAGTTCCCGGTATGATAATGGCTGCGGCAAGAATGAACCTCCCCTCTATTTTTGTAAGCGGCGGTCCTATGAACCCCGGCAGAGTACAGGGTAAGAGAGTAGGATATAACGAGATATACGAAGCTATCGGTCAATATTCCAACGGCACTATAGGCGATGATGTTCTTCTTGACTATGAGAATAACGCTTGTCCCACCTGCGGCTCATGTTCGGGTATGTATACTGCTAACTCAATGAACTGCCTTACAGAAGCAATCGGCCTTTCGATGTCGAAGTCGGGTACAGAGCCTGCTGTAAATGCCGCTCGCCGCAGACTTGCAAAGGAAACGGGCGAAAGAATAGTCGAGCTTGTAAAGCAGAACATCTGCGCTAAGGATATTATCACAAAGAAGAATATGATGAACGCACTCGCTACCGATATGGCAATCGGTGCTTCCTCAAATACTGTACTTCATCTTCTTGCTATCGCACACGAGGCAGGAGTTGACATTTCTCTTGACGATATTGATAACAAGAGCAAGACAACACCTCAGCTTTCAAAACTCAATCCTGCAAGCGATATATTCATAACAGACCTTAACGATGTAGGCGGTATCCAGTCGGTTATCAAGGAACTTGCAAAGGGCGGTCATGTTGATACAAGCGTTCTTACGGTATCCGGTACACAGGCTGACAGAATCGCAAAGGCTCCGAATGCAGACGGTACAATAATCCACACCTGCGAGAATCCTATCAGAAAAGACGGCGGTCTTGCAATACTCAGCGGTAACCTTGCCGAAAACGGTTCTGTTGTAAAGCAGGGTGCTGTCAAGCCCGAAATGATGGACTTCACAGGTACTGCGAAGGTATTTGACGGCGAACAGGCTGCTTGTGACGCTATCCTCAATAACGTTATCATACCCGGTGACGTTGTTGTTATCCGCTATGAAGGACCTAAGGGCGGTCCCGGTATGCCTGAGATGCTCGCTCCTACGGCGGCTATTGTCGGCAAGGGTCTTGACGGAAGCGTTGCTCTTATCACAGACGGACGTTTCAGCGGTGCCAGCAGAGGTGCGGCTGTAGGTCACGTTTCTCCTGAAGCGGCTGACGGCGGACTTATAGCTTACGTTGAAAACGGCGATAAGATACATATCAATATACCTGCAAGAAGCATTGAACTTCTTGTTGACGATGAAACGATAGCACAGCGTAAGGCTAAGGGTGTAAACGCTCCCGTAAGACAGCTTGACGGTTATCTCAAGCGTTACGCAAAGCTGGTTACAAGTTCGAATACAGGCGCTGTATTTGAAGATTGATATTGCTAATTTAATACTGTTCAGCAAAGGCTGTGTATTTAGGTACACAGCCTTGCGGTGATATTGATGACAGAAGGGGGCGGTAGCTATCGCTCACAATGATAATATGCACGCAGGACACAGGGAGCGGATGATAAGCCGCCTTAAAGAGTTCGGCAGTGAGGGGTTTCAGTCGCACGAACTGCTTGAAATGATGCTGTACAGCTCTTTCAAGCAGTGTGATACAAACCCGATAGCGCACAGGCTTATTGACAGGTTCGGCTCGCTCAGCGGTGTGTTCTCCGCAAGCGAAAACGAACTGTGCGAGGTCGAGGGTGTAGGCAGGTCTACCGCTCAGATGATAATCGTACTTCGTGCAAACATTGAACGTATGCTGTCAGAGAGCGTTCAGAAGGGCGAGATGCTCGGCGCATCGGGAGCGGTAAAGGACTATTGTATGGGGCTTTTCCGCTTTGTAGATACCGAACAGCTGAGAATGATATTTCTTGACAGCGAGTATTGTTTTATGTCGCAGGAAATAATAAGCACGGGTGCGCTTGAACAGGTGCGGCCGGATATAATGAGATTGCTTGAAAAGGCAGTGCAGAAAAGATGTCCTATAGTCGTTATGACGCATAACCATCCGAGAGGCAGTGAAATGCCTTCTACGGAGGATAAGATAATGACGAGAAATCTTTTCAATCTTCTTGAAAAGGCAGGAATTTATCTTGCCGACCACGTTATAGTCGGTATGCACGGCAGTCTTTCTATGCGTGAGAACGGTATTCTTCCTGATATATGGAACGATTTTTAAGGAGCTAAAATGGATAAGTTCGTATTAAAATCAAATTATAAGCCGATGGGCGATCAGCCGCAGGCTATAGACAGCCTTGCAAACGGTGTGCTTGACGGTGATAAGGAACAGGTCCTGCTCGGAGTTACCGGTTCGGGAAAAACCTTTACTATGGCAAATATTATCGAAAAGGTCAACCGCCCCACGCTTATCCTTGCGCATAACAAGACGCTTGCGGCACAGCTGTGCAGTGAGTTCAAGGAGTTCTTCCCGGATAATGCTGTCGAATATTTTGTGAGCTATTACGATTACTATCAGCCTGAGGCATATATTCCGTCAACCGATGCCTATATCGAAAAGGACAGTGCAATAAACGATGAGATAGACCGCCTGCGACACTCGGCAACTGCGGCTCTTGCGGAGCGCAGGGATGTAATTATCGTTGCCAGTGTAAGCTGTATCTACAGCTTGGGCAGTCCGGAGGATTACCGTGAGAATATGCTTTCTATCCGTGAGGGTCAGGAGCGAAGCCGTGACGATATAATAAAAAGGCTTGTCGAAATACAGTATGAACGCAACGATATGAATTTCATCCGTAACAAGTTCAGGGTAAGAGGCGATGTGCTTGAGGTTTTCCCTGCCGGAAGTACGTCTGACAAGGCGATAAGGATAGAATTTTTCGGCGATGAGATAGACAGAATATCCGAGATAGATATAGTGACGGGCGAGGTGAAACGCCGCTTTTCGCACGTTGCCATTTTCCCTGCGTCACATTACATCGTAAGCAAGGCACGGCTTGAAAATTCGCTTACCGAGATAGAAAACGAAATGGAAGAGCGTGTCAAATTCTTCACCGATAACCATAAGCTGATAGAGGCGCAGAGGATAGAGCAGAGAACACGCTATGATATGGAAATGCTCCGTGAGATAGGAACGTGTAAGGGCGTTGAGAACTATTCACGGGTGCTTGCAGGAAGAGCACCGGGCAGCTCGCCCATAACCCTTATGCACCATTTCCCGAAAGATTTTCTTATGTTCATTGACGAGAGCCACGTTACGTTGCCGCAGGTAAGAGGTATGTACGGCGGCGACTTTGCACGAAAGAAAAATCTTGTGGATTACGGCTTCCGTCTGCCGTCTGCTTATGATAACCGACCGATGAATTTTGACGAGTTTACCTCGATGATAAATCAGGTCATTTATGTTTCGGCAACACCGGGCGAATACGAAAAGAGCCACGCTGTGAACACAGCCGAGCAGGTCATACGTCCTACGGGTCTGCTTGATCCGATAATCGAGATAAAGCCTGTTGCGGGACAGATAGAGGATCTTTATTCCGAAATAAACGAGCGTACCAAAAAAGGCGAGTGTGTGCTTATCACTACGCTTACAAAGAAAATGGCTGAGGATCTGACGGCTTATTATGAAAGGCTCGGCGTGAAGATACGCTATATGCACCACGATATTGATTCTATCGAACGTATGGAGATAATAAGAGATCTGCGTATGCACGTCTTTGATGTGCTTGTCGGAATAAATCTTCTGCGTGAGGGTCTTGACTTGCCGGAGGTATCGCTCGTTGCTATACTTGACGCAGATAAAGAGGGCTTTTTACGAAGTGAAACCTCGCTTATACAGACTATAGGCAGGGCGGCAAGAAATGCCGAAGGCAAGGTCATAATGTATGCCGATACGGTTACAGACAGTATGGAAAAGGCAGTGACCGAAACCAACCGCCGCCGTGAGATTCAGATGAAATATAACGAGGAACACGGCATCACTCCAAAGACTATAGTAAAGGATGTAAGGGCGGTGCTGGAAATATCGTCCGGCAAGGATAAGGGCAAAAAGAGAAAATACACCAAGGCAGAGCGTGAGGCACTTATAAAGCAGTATACCGCAGAGATGAAGAATGCGGCAAAGCTGCTTGACTTTGAACACGCCGCATATCTGCGTGATAAGATAAAGGAGCTTCAGGAAAGCAAGTAAGCTGTTGACGGAGATGACAAAAGAAAATGGGAATAGATAAAATAATCATCAAGGGTGCAAGAGAACATAATCTGAAGAATATTGATATAGAACTGCCCCGTGACCAGTTGATAGTTATGACGGGGCTTTCGGGATCGGGAAAATCATCGCTTGCATTCGACACTATTTATGCGGACGGTCAGAGAAGGTATATCGAGAGCCTGTCATCGTATGCAAGAATGTTCCTCGGACAGATGGAAAAGCCCGATGTTGACAGCATAGAGGGACTTTCTCCCGCTATATCAATAGACCAGAAAACGACCTCGAAAAACCCTCGTTCCACTGTCGGAACGGTAACGGAGATATACGACTATCTCAGACTGCTGTATGCAAGAGTAGGCATTCCTCACTGTCCTGTCTGCGGTAAAGAGATAAGACAGCAGACGGTGGATCAGATAGTTGACAAGGTAATGGAATTGCCTGAGCGGACAAAGTTTCAGATCTTATCACCGATAGTAAGAGGCAGAAAGGGCGAATACCGCAAGGAGCTAGAGGACCTTGTAAAGCAGGGCTACGCAAGAGTGCGTATTGACGGGATAATCTACGATCTTTCCGAGCAGATAAAGCTCGACAAGAACAAGAAGCATAATATAGAAGTCGTTGTAGACCGTCTTGTTATGAAAGAGGATATAAAGTCACGTTTATCCGACAGCCTTGAGGTTGCGGGAAATCTTTCGGGCGGACTTATTCTTATAGATGTAATTGACGGTGAGGAACTGAGTTTTTCACAGAACTATGCCTGCCCCGAACACGGAGTAAGCATAGAGGAACTTGTGCCGAGAATGTTCTCGTTCAACAATCCCTTCGGCGCTTGTCCTACCTGTACCGGTCTCGGAATTTTCAGAAGGATAGATGTAGACCTGATTTTACCGAACCGTGATCTTACTATCCGTGAAAATGCGATAAAGGCAAGCGGCTGGAAGTATGCGGACGGAACTATAGCGCAGATGTATTTTGACGCTGTTGCAAACGAATACGGCTTCAGCGTGGATCAGCCCGTTAAGGAACTGACAAAGGAACAGTTAGATGCGGTGCTTTACGGTACGGGCGAAAAGAAGATAAAGGTCGTCCGCAGTAAAGAGCAGGGCGGCGGTGTCTATATGACGGCGTTCGAGGGCGTAGTAAACAACCTTGAAAGACGCTATAAGGAAACAACGAGCGTATATTCAAGAGAGGATATAGCTCAGTATATGGGTGACGCAGTGTGTCCTGACTGTCACGGTCAGCGACTGAAAAAGGAAGCTCTTTGCGTTACCGTATGCGGTAAGAATATCAACGAATTCTGCGATATGAGCATCAGCGAAGCACTTGAATTTGTCAAAAGCATAAAGCTGTCTGAACGTGATATGATGATAGCAAGTCAGATACTGAAAGAAATCAAGGAACGTCTGGGATTTCTAAACAGCGTCGGACTTGAATATCTGACCTTATCAAGAACGGCAGGTACGCTTTCGGGCGGTGAAAGTCAGCGTATAAGGCTTGCAACGCAGATAGGCAGTAGTCTTATGGGAGTGCTGTATATCCTTGACGAGCCGAGCATAGGACTTCATCAGAGGGATAACGACAAGCTTATCGCAACACTGAAAAGACTGCGTGATCTCGGAAATACGCTTATAGTCGTTGAGCATGATGAGGATACGATGAGGGCGGCGGATTTTATCGTTGACATAGGTCCCGGCGCAGGCGTTCACGGCGGTGAGGTTATCTGTGCAGGTACGCTTGACGATATAATGAAGTGTGAGCGTTCGATAACGGGGCAGTATCTTACGGGAAAATTAAAGATAGAAGTACCCGAAAAACGCAGAAAACCCACTAAGAAATGGCTGAAGATAACAGGCTGTCGTGAAAATAATCTGAAGAACATTACAGTAAAAGTTCCGCTCGGAATATTCACCTGCATTACAGGCGTATCCGGCAGCGGCAAAAGCTCGCTTGTAAATGAGATAATCTACAAGCACCTTGTCGCAAAGCTGAACCGTGCAAGAATAAAGCCGGGTGCGTTCGATACATTCGAGGGTACGGAGTATCTTGATAAGGTAATAGCTATCGACCAGTCGCCGATAGGCAGAACGCCGAGGAGCAACCCTGCAACCTATACGGGTGTATTCAACGATATAAGAGAACTGTTCGCATCGACCAATGACGCAAAGATGAGGGGCTATACAAGCGGAAGATTCTCATTCAATGTAAAGGGCGGACGTTGCGAAGCCTGCGAGGGCGACGGTATCAACAAGATAGAGATGCACTTCCTGCCCGATATATATGTACCGTGCGAGGTCTGCAAGGGCAAACGCTATAACCGTGAAACGCTCGAGGTTCACTACAGAGGCAAGAACATTTACGATGTGCTTGAAATGACGGTGGAAGAGGGCATAGCTTTCTTTGAAAATCACGAAAAGATTAAGAGAAAGCTTCAGACGCTTTATGATGTAGGACTTGGATATGTAAAGATAGGTCAGCCTGCGACAACACTTTCGGGCGGTGAGGCGCAGAGAGTAAAGCTGGCTTCGGAGCTTTCAAAGCGTGCAACAGGCAAGACGGTGTACATTCTTGACGAGCCTACAACAGGACTTCATACCGCAGATGTACACAAGCTGATAGATGTACTTCAGAAGCTGACCGACGGCGGAAACACTGTTCTCGTTATTGAACACAACCTTGATGTTATAAAAACAGCCGACTATATCATTGATATGGGGCCTGAGGGCGGAAGCGGCGGCGGTACGGTGATCGCTACAGGCACTCCTGAAGAAGTAGCGGCAAATCCCGTAAGCTATACGGGCAGGTATCTGGCACAGATGCTCGGTATCGAGAGGACGGAGCAGACAACGCTTGAATAAATTCTATACGGACAGATAAGTTATATTTCTTATCTGTCCGTATTTTGATAATATCGGCAGTCTTAAAGAGAAAAAATCCGTGTACACCAGATAGATAACCGCAGAGTTACCGATTGCTAACCGAAAAAATTAAGAAAATCCCTTGAAAATGGCGAGAGAATAGTATATAATATAATTGTATGTTCGGGGTATTTCCCGGCAAAGAACTACCGGTGACCGTGACAAGCTACGGCTGCGGTCACGAAAATTTGAAAGGAGTCTACAACTGTTATGACGTATTCACATGAAGTTGAAACTATGTGTCCCGTGAAGCAGGGCGTAGCGCACGGCGCAGCTCCCATTCCGGAAGAAGCAAAGTGGGTAAAGGCGAAGGAAATAAAGGATATTTCCGGTTTTACACACGGTATCGGCTGGTGTGCACCCCAGCAGGGTACATGTAAGCTGTCTTTAAATGTTAAGGATGGTGTAATTCAGGAGGCACTCGTTGAAACTATCGGTTGCTCAGGTATGACACATTCTGCAGCTATGGCGGCTGAAATTCTTCCCGGCAGAACAATTCTCGAGGCACTTAATACTGACCTCGTTTGTGACGCTATAAACACAGCAATGAGAGAACTCTTCCTCCAGATCGTATACGGCAGAAGCCAGAGTGCTTTCTCAGAGGACGGTCTTGCAATCGGTGCAGGTCTTGAGGATCTCGGTAAGGGCCTTCGTTCACAGGTAGGTACAATGTACGGTACTCTCAAGAAGGGTCCTCGTTACCTCGAAATGACAGACGGTTATGTTACAGGTCTTGCACTCAATGAAGATGATGAGATCATCGGCTACAAGTTCGTTAACTTCGGCAAGATGATGGAATTCATCAAGAACGGTGACGATGCTAACACAGCATTCGAAAAGGCACAGGGTCAGTACGGCCGTGTTAACGATGCTGTAAAGATCATCGACCCCAGAAAGCAGTAAGGAGGAAATAACAATGGCTTTATTTGAATCATATGACAGACGTGAACCCCAGATTCTCGCTGTTTTAAAGAACTATGGTATAGGCTCTGTTGAAGAGTGTGCAGAAATCTGCAAGGCTAAGGGTCTTGACATCTACAAGCTCGTTGAAGGCATTCAGCCTATCTGCTTCGAAAACGCTAAGTGGGCTTACACAGTAGGCTGTGCTATCGCTATCAAGAAGGGCTGCAAGAGAGCCGCTGACGCTGCCGCTGCTATAGGCGAAGGCTTACAGGCATTCTGCATCCCCGGTTCTGTTGCCGATCAGCGTAAGGTTGGTCTTGGCCACGGTAACTTAGGCAAGATGCTTCTTGAAGAAGATACAAAGTGCTTCTGCTTCCTCGCAGGTCACGAATCATTCGCAGCTGCAGAAGGTGCTATCGGTATCGCTGAAAAGGCAAACAAGGTTCGTAAGGAACCCCTGCGTGTTATCCTTAACGGTTTAGGTAAGGATGCCGCTCAGATCATCGCTCGTATCAACGGCTTCACATACGTTGAAACAGAGATGGATTACTACACAGGCGAAGTTAAGGAAGTATTCCGCAAGTCTTACTCTGACGGTCTTCGTGCAAAGGTTAACTGCTACGGCGCTAACGACGTAACAGAAGGCGTTGCAATCATGTGGAAGGAAGGCGTTGACGTTTCTATTACAGGTAACTCAACTAACCCCACACGTTTCCAGCACCCCGTTGCAGGCACATACAAGAAGGAATGTGTTGAAAAGGGCAAGAAGTACTTCTCAGTTGCATCAGGCGGCGGTACAGGTCGTACACTCCACCCCGATAACATGGCTGCAGGCCCTGCTTCATACGGTATGACAGATACAATGGGTCGTATGCACTCTGACGCTCAGTTCGCAGGTTCTTCTTCAGTTCCCGCACACGTTGAGATGATGGGTCTTATCGGTATGGGTAACAACCCCATGGTTGGTGCTACAGTTGCTTGCGCAGTTGCTGTTGAGGAAGCGCTGAAGGCTTAATCAATAACATCGGTACAAGATAATATGCTATACAAGGCGGTCGCTGTTTGGTGACCGCCTTTTTGCATAAATACAGTTCAAAATCGATGTAATAACCGAACAGTAAGGAAATTAGTACACCGCTTTTCTCGTTTTATTTAAATTATAGGCAAATAAATTGCAATTTTTCTAAATTAGGAAGATAAGTTGCTTGACAAAAGCGTGAAGATATGTTATGCTATATATAAACCTAAGGCAAACAAAACAAGTATTTATTGCTGAAAGCAGGAGGCGACATTATGGCAGAACTTAAAAACTGGCGCATTCATTATAACTGCGGAGAGTTCTTCGCATACGGAATAGCATACGGAATGGAAACGTATAAATGGCGTGACGGCGAAGCCGGACATACCTCACCGATAAGCTCGGTGGAAATCGACGAATCAGGGCTTCATATACAGACAAGAAACACGCTTTATTTTTTGGATAAAGACTTCATAAATGTGTATCAACATGATGATTCATTAAAAGACTCAGCGCAAGAGTTCTTTAAAGACGATCCCGAATTGTTCCTTTCAAAAATTTACAAATGGTTAAGCAAGGCACAGGAGGATTTTAAGAAAAATCATACTTTGCTTGGCAAAGATACGGTCTACATTGAGCTTATACCGTCTACCGACAGTTTCTTTTATCGTGCGTTGTATAAAGATAAATACGGAAGAACGCATATTGAAAGAGCAGAGTACCACGCAGGAGATTTTCAGGATTCTGTGATTCTGTGTAAATCGGGTGTGCGTTGGTTTCCGGGAAGTAGGGGTATTACATTCTACGACAGACTTTACATAGAGGAGCCGCCGAAGGATAAGGTCGGATGTATCAAAAATGTCGGAGTAAAACCGATGAAGATAACATTTGTAACAGATAAGGAAATAATCCTGCAGCCCGGCGAACTCTACAAGGCACAATAACTCAGGTATCATCTGCAATCATTTACCGGCAGTTCAGAACACTATTAAAAATCAAGACAAAAATCAAGGAGCAGAATGAACTTTTATATATCCGATCTGCATATCGGTCACGAAAATGTAATCAAGTATGACAACAGACCTTTTGCAAATGCAGACGAAATGAACGATACAATATTTTCAAACTGGAACAGCCGTGTGACACGGGATGACACAGTGTATATTCTCGGTGACTTTATATGGTTCAAGGAAAGCAAATGGTATAATATTGTATCCGGACTTACAGGCAATAAGGTGCTTGTCAGAGGTAATCATGATCCGAGACAGTACAGTAGTAATGTTAAAAATCTGTTTCTGGATATAACGAATATAAAGGAAATTGTGGACGAGGGCAGGCACGTTCTTATGTGCCATTATCCGATACCGTTTTTCCGTACTGATTTATCTGAAACGTCATATATGCTATACGGTCATGTGCATACTACAAAGGAATATGATTATGTGAAGGGACTCAGAAAGACGTTGGCGGCAAACAAGAATGTACACGGAACTCCGCTCACTAATTTCATCAATGTAGGTGCGATGATGCCGTATATGAATTACACACCGAGAACTCTTGATGAGATAATTGCAGGCGATGAGGAATATCGTAAGTCCGATGAGTATTGAAACAGCTTGATATGATATAGAAAGACCGCCTTGCTATCATCAGATGCAAGGCGGTCTTCCTGCGTTAAACGCAAGCATAAGACTTAATTGTTTGCTCGGAGTAACCGTCTGCAAAGCAGAGGTTTTCCATAATTGATTTTATCACAGCTATTGCGTGATGTCAAGACAATATCGGAGTATTTTTGCATCCGAAAGGAGAAGATTATGAAGGAAGTAAATCCCGAAACTTTCACAGCAGATATTTCAGAGATGAATAAAAGAAAAGCGTTTGTCACGCTCAAAGATTTTGTTCTCAGTGACGAATGCTATCAAGGAGAAATTCTTGCTGTTTACGGCTTGAAAAGAACGGGCAAAACAACTCTTTTGAAGCAGTTGCTTTGCAATATTGACACATATACTTCGTTCTGTGCTTTTTTAGAGATGCATGACGGTGATACAATGAAAATGCTTGAAAGAAGAATTGAAGAAGAACAAGCAAAAGGCAAGACGGTTATATTCATCAATGAAATAACCAAAGTGTCCGATTTTATCAATAATTCTGCTTCGCTTGCGGATTGCTTTGCGAAAGCGGGCGCAAGAATAATAATCTCAGGAACGGACAGTTTAAGCATCGCTTTTGCAGAAGATTATGAACTGTATGACAGAGTAAAAAAAGTCAATACGACCTATACTTCTTTTGCAGAATACCACACGCTTTTCCCTTTGGAAAATATAAATGATTACATTCGGTATGGAGGTCTGTTTTACAAAAATGAAGCCGAAAAATCCGTAAACGGATACGAAAATATACTGAGCTATCTGCACGATGCGGTAACTATGAATATTGCAAATTCATTAAAAAATAACGCCGATATAGACAAGAGGGATTCCTCACTTAAAAATATCAACGAAACCGAACTTAAACGCATTACAGAAAAGGTTGTAGGGCTGTATAGCGGTTCAACGGACGGAGAGATTATTACCGCTTTGACAGATAAAAAAGATAACGCCGAACAGTTCGCCCGGATGATTGGTTCGGGTAAAAATGCCGATTGTTGCATTACCCCGCATATTATAAAAGAGCTTGAAAAACGGCTGAAAGAAATCGGTTTTCTTTCGTTTATCGAAAAAAGAACATTTGCAAAAGCATCGGGAGTGTGGAAAAAGCTGACTCCGACTTATGAATATCATATAGTACAGCCTGCTGTCAGATACAGTTTCCTGAAAAAAGCAGTTGAATCTGTGATAGAACAGTATCAGCACCTTGATAAACAAAGGCAAATAGAAATGGCGGAATCTCTGAACCGTAATATGTTCGACGAGATAGTCGGACAGACGGTTATCTTTGATGTTATGAACTCTTTGCCTGATGAACGCTATATCGTCTGCAAGCCCGAATTTATGCACGAAAACCGCATTATCAACGGTTATGATATGCTTATTTATGATAGACAGGAAAACAGTTACAGATATTTTTTGATAAGACACAAGTCGGATGATTATGCAGATAATATTGATGAAATAACGTCGGTAGCAGAATCGCATTTCGGAGAATGTAAAGGCGTCTGCACGCTGTACGCCGAAAAATCTCCGAACGGTTTTGCCGGCTTGGAATGCTATAATATATCCGATTTTCTTATCGCTGTAGATAAATATAGGGATATGGATAAAGTGATGCAATATACTTGAGCTTCTGCTTTTGCTGTAGCAGATATATTTCGCATTATGAGCGTTTATATTTCCAAACAAGCTATGCATTGACAAACGCAATTTGATATGTTAAAATCCAAATTAACAAGGTGTATCTGTTCGGATTCATATATTTATAACAGGTGGTGATTTCGTGTCATATACGCAATATAATTTCAAAAGAGATTTTTTCTATGAAGCTGAAAACGCAATAGAAAACAGTAGTATCACGTTTATTACCGGTCCGAAGAAATGCGGAAAAACGGTTTGTCTGCGTCAGCTGGCTGATGCTGATGAAAATGCACTATACATAAATATGAAGTATGATTTTGATACAGATGAAAAACGGAATGATGTCGTAAGTCGTGCAGTAAACAGCATAGCTAACGGTCAGAAGATAATTTACCTTATCGACGATGCGGAATATATGGCACTACCCGATAAAGATATAGCAAAAATAGCCGGTGCGTACAGCAAATACGATAATCAATGCACAAAAGTGGTTTTTGCCGGCGGTCATTCAGAATTACTTGAGTTTTGGGGGCATATCGCTTGTGGCGGTAATGCGTCTTTTATAAGAGCAGGTTTTCTGAGTTACTCTGAATGGCTGTCATTCAAAGGGGTAACAGAAATTTCCGAGAGGTCATACGCAGACTTTCTGCACGGCTGTAAGGAGTTTTGCCAAGGCTTTGATAATACAGAAAAATATTTGCAGGATTACCTTGATGAAACGGCTGAGCTTGCTGAAAAGCCTATAGAGTATATTACCGGTGCAGAAACCGAAAGCGTTAACGTTAATACTATTCTCGATGTCTTATGTTCCTCAATTAAAGAGCGAATAAATAAGGCTGACATTTCAGTAAATCATATAGGCAACCTTGAAAAATCGGTGCATATAAGCAATTATGACCGTAAGAACGCTATACGTTTTTTGTCCGACAACAAACTTGCAACGCTGACCTATATTACCGATAAGCCTACAGCCGATCCGTATATAACGCAGAAATTTCTGAAGCCGTCAAACGAATTGTACAGAAACCCTGAGGTGTTTTCAAGACTCAGACTTACTGCTGATTATCCGATGTTCTGTATCGATCTGATAAAGAACACAATAAAAGTTGCGAATTCGGACAAGATTTCCGATGATATTCTCAGAATAATTGTAACAGGTCATATCAGGAGCTTGCTTTCCTGTAGCGGCGTGTTTGAGTATGAGAATAGTCCCGTGTCAACTGTTTTTATCGGCAACAGCGGATATTCGGTTGAAGTGTTGCTTTCCGATGATATTGCTTTATCTCATAGTCTTGATTCAGTTCCTGAAGATTATGAGAAAATTATTCTGACAAGAAGCAGGGAAGAGGCACTTAACAATGTGCGGTTGATACCATATTACAGATTTATTTTTGATAAATCCGACAACAGAAAGAAGGTTCAATATGACAATCAATGAAAAAATCCGTACTTTACGCATAAGAAGCAGACTTACGCAAAATCAGACAGCAGACTACCTTGACGTAACATCATCGTTTATCGAAGAAGTCGAGAACGGAACAGCCGCTCTCACTGCGGATATGGTGAACAGGCTGACGGCGCTTTATTGTGTGCCTCTTGAAGATCTTATCGGTGATAATGAAGAATGTTTGCAAAACGCCGATGACCTCAGCGGATATTCTGCCGACGATCTTAAAGCAATAGCGGATGTCAGCAGGATAGCGCTGAATGCAAATTTTATGACAAGAAGGCTGAAAGCAAATAAAGCGCTATAGAACGAAAACCGCCTCTGAGTTACCAATGTATGAAAAAGAGGGTGTCACAATTGAAATGCGGCAAACTCAAGTACGGATTAAATTAGACTTATTCGGTAGCTTTTGACACAAATGAAGCAGAAAAATCCAAATGCGGATATGCTTGTTGCGTCTTATTTATCGTTATGTTATAATTTAATCAGAATCAATTGGGAGCGTGAGAAAATGCACAGTGCCATATATCCTGTTCCGGCAAGCGAGGTCAGGCTGCCGTTTTATCTGTCGGGAATCGGGACAACATCGCCCGAATTTCACGTTAAGCGTGATAAGGGGCTTACCTCGCATCAGTTTCTGTATACTGCAAAAGGCTGCGGCATTTTAGAAGTCGGTAACAAAAAATATAAGCTCGAAAAGAACTCCTTTATGTATCTTCCGCCCGAATTGCCTCACGAGTATTATCCTGAAAATGATGAGTGGAATACCTGCTGGATGGTGTTCAGAGGCGACTTTCTTAAGGGTATTATGAATACAATGGGCTTCAGCGGCGAAATTGTTGCAACTAATGCCGATCTTACCGCCTTTGAAAAGATATTCGCCAGAATATACAGTCTTGCGGCAGATAATCTTCATAACGGCGAAAAATGCTCGTTGCTGATATATAACGCAGTGCTTGCGGCAAAAGAGATATTCGGCGGTAAGCAGGAAGAAAACAACACGGGAAATCTCATAGCGGATAATGCTGTCAGATATATAAATGAGCATTACGGCGATGATATTACGCTAAATGAGCTTGCCTGCCTTTCAGGCGTTTCACCGCAGTATTTCGACCGTGTATTCAGAGAACGACTTAATATGCGGCCTATGGAGTATATCGCTCGTGTCAAGATTTCAAAAGCAAAGTCTATGCTTCTTGATTGCGATATGTCCGTGACACAGCTTTCAGAAAGTCTGGGATACACCAGCCCCACATACTTCGGAATCGTATTCAAAAAGTATGAGGGCATCTCTCCGTCCGAGTTCAGAAAAAACGGCGGTAGTGTAATTTAGTTTCAAAAAGTTAGAGTTATCATTAATTTAAGATTGACGGCGGACGTTTTCCGATATATATTTATATTGTAATTTTATATCGGAAGGAGTGCTTTTTGTGGGCATTTTAAAACGAATAACCGCACTTGCCATCAGTGCGGCGATTATGTGTACCGCAGTTAATACTGTATTTGCGGAAAACAATAACGGAGGTGATACGGTGAATATTAAAATTGACGGCAGTAAAGCAAACACAAGCGAAAACTTCCTCTACAGAGGACAGGGTATGATCAGCTGTAACGGCTCGTCAAGGCTTTTGCTTGACTATAAGGAGAAAAATCCCGAACGCTATAACGAGATACTTGAACATCTTTATGGCAAAAACGGACTTAAATTTACTCACTTCAAGGTGGAAATGGGTGCCGATGTAAATACATCGTCCGGCACAGAGCCTATGACCATGAGATATGAGGATGAAAAAGCCGATGTGACCAGAGGGGCAGGTTTTCAGCTTGCCGCCGATATTAAAAAGATAAATCCCGACGTAACGCTTGATATGCTGTGGTGGAGCGAGCCTAAATGGGTATCGGATTCAAGTGATGTTTATGCCGCAAGATATAAGTGGTATAAGCAAACGCTTGATGCAGCTTATGAAACCTACGGTCTTGTGTTTGATTATGTAAGTGCAAACCAGAATGAACGTACCGTTGATACGGATTGGATAAAATACCTTTCAAAAGCTCTCAAAAGCGAAAAGGATTGCCCTTACGACTATTCGAAGATAAAGATAGTTGCCGCCGATGAGAACACCACTTGGTCTATCTCCCGTTCTATGCTGAGCGATGACGAGCTTTGCGATGCGGTCGATGTTATCGGAACGCACTACACAAGTTACTCGGACGATAACACAAAAAAGCTCGCTGAGGAAAAGGGCAAAGAAATCTGGTTTTCCGAAGGAAGCTCACCTATGACCTATGCGCAGTCGGCTTACCGCTTTGACGAAGGCAATTCCGGACTTACAGGTCTTAACGGTGTGTTTGACGTTGCAAACCGTATGATTACAATGGTTAGCGGCGGATATATGACGCTGTATGAATATCAGCCTGCCGTTGCGGGATATTATGACGGCGTTACATATTGTCACAAACAGCTTATAAATGCCTGCACCCCGTGGAACGGCTATTATACCCTTGACAGCGGATATTATATGAATCTGCATTTCTCACAGTTTATGGATAAGGGCTGGAGCTTTGTATTTGACGCTTGTTACAGCGACGCAAAGGCCGGCGGTGACGGTCACGCACTGGTTGACGCAAAGTACAGCTATATCACTGCTTGCAGTACCGATGGCGATTACAGCACGATTATTACAAATACGACATCGGAGCCTATCACATATAACTTTGAGGTGTCGAATCTTGCCAAGGCAGGAAACGAGGTATACGTCTGGGAAACAAGAGGCCCCGACAGCAATCAGGAATATGACGCTAACTACTTCAAGAAAATCGCTACGGTAACTCCCGAAAATAATAAGTATTCTGTTACGATAAAGCCGTATTCGATGATAACAGTTTCCACTGTAAATGTCACCGATCCTGAATTTGACGCACCTGCGGAAAGCAGTAACACATTGCTGTCGCTTCCGTATTCCGATGATTTCGGTTATTCGGACGAATTCCTTTCATCAAGAGGAAACGCACCGCTTTATACGACAGATGAGGGCGGCGCTTTTGAGGTTGCCGAAAAGAACGGCGAAAAGGTGCTGATGCAGAAGATTACCAAGGATATTAAGGCTAACGAGTGGGGCGGAACTCCTAACCCGACAACTAATTTCGGCGATGACCGCTGGTATAATTACAGCGTAAGCGCAGATATACTTACAGACGGGGCAGACAGCTATGCAGGCGTAGGTCTGAGATATATCCTCGCAGACAGCGGAAAGAGCGGTTACAGCGTAACACTTTACGAAAACGGAAATTGGAATTTCTACGGCGGAAGGAAGAAGGTTCTTGACGGAAATATAGCAGACTTTGATTCGTCAAAGTGGCATAATGTAAAAATTTCCGCACTGAACAATGATATAACAGTTTTTGTCGATGGCGAGAAAATTATTGATTATAAGGCAGAAGAGGGCGGCTACAGTGCAGGAAGAGCGGCACTCTACAGCTCATATAACAACTGCTGTTTTGATAATGTCAAGGTTGAGGCTACCGACAGCGTTCAGCCGTATGTGAATAAGTTTGATAATTTCGACAACATATTTACTTACAGCGAAAACGGCTGGGAACACAGTACTATGGACAGCTTCAAAAACTACAAGCGTACAATTTCAAATGGCGCTGAAGGTGCTTATTTCACCGTTGACTTTGAGGGAACGGGCATTATCCTTACAGGCGTACAGAAGGGCGACACGGTTGTAAGCATTGATGTTGACGGCAAAACCGTTAATAAGGAATATGCCGTATCAAAAACCGGCAACAGACAGTCGTTCGTGCTGATAAACGGCTTGGAGCAGGGTAAGCATACTCTGAAACTGACAGTTGTAAGCGGAAGCTGTTCTGTCGATGCGGCACAGGTGCTGTACGATTATGAGGCTGTAAATAAAGCCGTAATAAGCGAAACGTCATCGGTAACCGAAAGCACGGATTCTTCCGACAGTGTTCCCGAAGATAGCAATAAATCAACGGAAATCAACAGTAGCGACAGCGGTAACGGCGATAATAGCTCATTCCCGTTTGTTCCCGTTGCCGTAGGAGCGGTTGCTGTGGCTGCCGCAATCGGCGCAGGCGTTGCGATAGCAAAAATGAAAAAGAAGAAAGATTGATAATCAGGAGGGCATATTGTGTCAAGATTTGAGATAAGAGATGAGTTTTATTTGGACGGGAAACCGTTCAAGGTAATTTCGGGTTCAATACATTATTTCCGCACCGTACCGGAGTATTGGCAGGACAGGCTTGAAAAACTCGTAAATATCGGATGCAATACAGTTGAAACGTATATTCCGTGGAATTTTCACGAAACTGAAAAAGGAAATTTCAATTGGAACGGAATGCATGATATTTGCCGTTTTATAGAACTTGCCGATAAACTCGGACTTTATATGATTATCAGACCGTCGCCGTATATCTGTTCAGAGTGGGAATTCGGCGGATTGCCTGCGTGGTTGTTAAAAGACCGTGCAATGCGTCTGAGATGCTCCTACAAGCCGTACCTTGATGCAGTGGACAGTTATTACAGCGTTCTTATGCCCAAGCTCGCACCTTATCAGATTGATAATGGCGGCAATGTAATTATGATGCAGATCGAAAATGAGTATGGCTATTACGGAAATGACACATCATATCTTGAGTTTCTGAGAGATACTATGCTTAAGTATGGCATAACTGTACCGTTTGTGACATCTGACGGCCCTTGGAGTGAATTTATTTTCAAATCAGGTATGGTTGACGGCGCATTGCCGACCGGCAATTTCGGCTCTTCTGCTGAATGGCAGTTTGGTGAAATGCGGCGTTTTATCGGAGAAGATAAACCGCTTATGTGCATGGAGTTCTGGAACGGCTGGTTTGATGTCTGGGGCGAAGAACACAATATCACAGCACCTGAAAAGGCAGCAGAGGAACTTGATACTCTGCTCAAAAAGGGCAGTATGAATTTCTATATGTTCGAGGGCGGAACAAATTTTGGGTTTATGTCCGGAAAGAACAATGAGAAAAAGACAGCCATAGTGACATCGTATGATTATGATGCACCCTTGACAGAAGATGGTCGAATAACCGAAAAATACGAAAAGTGTAAAGAGGTGATTTCTCGTTATAACGATATAAATGAAGTCCCGCTTACAACACAAATAAGACGTTTGGGATACGGAGAAATCCGATGCACAGCCAAAACCGATATTTTCAGCACACTTGACAGTATCTCAGAACCGGTAAAGTCGGTGTACCCGCTGAGCTTTGAGGAACTGGACTGCTATTACGGTTATGTTCTTTACAGATTACACATCGGGGAAAACGAAACTGTCAGCACTGTGAGATGCGAAAATACCGCAGACAGAGTACAATGCTTCAGAAACGGCAAGTATGCGTTTACGGCTTTTGCCGAAACGATAGACGAACAGTTTGAGCTTGCTGAAAAATCAGCAGGCGGAACAACAGATCTACTTGTCGAGAACATCGGCAGAGTTAACTTCGGCACAGGGCTTGAGTGCCAGCGCAAGGGCATTCTCGGCGGAGTAAGAATTAACGATCACAGACAGTATGGATTTGAAATGTTCACACTATCACTTGATGAAAATCAGCTTGGCAGAATAGACTATAACTGTGGATACAATGACGGTGTACCGGCATTCTATAAATTTGAATTTGAAATAAGTGAAATCGCTGATACTTTTCTGGATACCGATGGCTTCGGAAAGGGCGTTGCGTTTATTAACGGATTCAATCTCGGCAGATTCTGGAGTATAGGTCCTCAGAAAAAGCTGTATATACCGGCTCCGCTTCTGAAAAAAGGTAAAAATGAAATAGTTATTTTTGAAACCGAAGGAAACAGCGCAGACAGCATCACTTTGTCCGATAATAACTGAATTTATGTAAGCCTCTGCTTTTTTGCAGAGGCTGTTTTATCAGCTATTGACACATATGTTATAATAACCTCAGACATAAAATCCGCCGAAAGCGGATTTTGCCGTGCTATACACGGCTTGCGGCGCACCGCAGGTTTGAGAACATTTTAACATAAAAACTTTTGCCAAAAAGGCAAAAGGCGGCGTACCGCCGTGTCGGTTGACACCGACATTTTTTATGTTATAATAATAGTGTATATACCAATCTCTGAAAGGAAAAAATTTCATATGCAAGAATATGTAATGGGAAACGGTGCTATAGCACTGGGTGCGCTTGCGGCAGGTGTAAATCTTGTTGCGGGCTATCCCGGTACACCGTCCTCCGAAATACTCGAAACCATTTCGAAATACCGGCACGACGGCGTATATATCGAATGGTCAGTAAATGAAAAGGCCGCTATGGAAGTAGCGGCGGCTGCGGCGTACAGCGGCGCAAGAGCAATGGTGACTATGAAACAGGTGGGACTCAACGTTGCCGCCGATCCGCTTATGTCACTCGCCTATGTAGGTGTAAAGGGCGGTATGGTGATAGTGTCGGCTGACGATCCCGGTCCTATATCTTCACAGACTGAGCAGGACACCAGAAGATTTGCTGATTTCTGCCGTATACCTGTGTTTGATCCGTCATCTCCCGAAGAAGCGTATAAGATGATAGGCGATGCGTTTGAGTATTCGGAAAAATACAACACTCCCGTTTTATTCAGACCTACGACCCGTGTCTGTCATGCCTATGCTTCGATCAATAACTGCGATAGCCCTTCGCCTAAAAAATACGAGGGCTTTGTAAAGGATTCAAAGAAGTGGGTAATCTTCCCCCGTCTTTCTTTTGCAAATCACATTATGATAGAAAAGCGTAACGTTGAGATAGGCAAGGATTTTTCAACCTACAGCGCAAATAAAGCCGAAGGCGGTAATTCGGCAAAAGCGGTTGTCACATCGGGCATCAGCTACGCATACACAAAGGAATGCCTTAAGAATTATCCGGATGTAAAGCTGATAAAAATCGCTACGGCATATCCTTTCCCCGAAGATTTTGTGCTTTCATCTCTTGAGGGAGCAAAGGAAGTTCTTTGCATAGAGGAGCTTAGCCCCTTTATAGAGGAGCAGATTCTGAAGCTGGCAGGAAAGCACGGCTTACAGCTCAAAGTGTCCGGAAAGCTCGACGGTAAGGTTCAGGCAGGCGGTGAAAACAGCACAGATAAGATTGCCGCTATACTCGGTGAATTTTTAGGAAAAGATTTCACGGCGGAGGGTTACGATCTGTCGGACGCTCCTGCGCTTCCTGTGCGTCCTCCTGTTCTTTGCGCAGGCTGTCCCCACCGTGCTTCATTCTATGCGGTAAAGCAGGCTATGAAAGGCAGAAAGGCATATTTCTGCGGCGATATAGGCTGTTATACTCTTGGAAACGCAATGCCTCTTGATATGGTTGATACCTGTCTTTGTATGGGTGCGGGCATCACTATGGCGCAGGGCTTTAACCATACGGACAGTGATGGCGTATGCTTCGGCTTTGTCGGTGATTCCACGTTCTTTGCATCGGGCATCACGGGCGTTGTAAATGCGGTACATAATAACGCAGATATGATTCTCTGCGTGCTTGATAATTCCACAACGGCAATGACAGGTCATCAGTCGCACCCCGGTCTTGACAACAACCTTATGGGACAGATAGTTGACAAGATAAATATCGCAAAGGTGCTTGAGGGTATCGGTGTTAAAAAGATAATCACAGTAGATCCGCTTGACCTTGACGCATCTGTAAAGGCTGTCTGTGAATGTGCGGATATGCCCGGTGTGAAGGCTGTGATATTCAAATCACCTTGTATAGCAATATCTAAGCCTACTGCAAAATGCAGAATTTCCGACAAGTGCATACAGTGTAAGAAATGTATCCGTGAGATTGGCTGTCCTGCTCTTATTGTCGCAGACGGTAAGGTGACGATCGACAACAATCTCTGCACAGGATGCAAACTTTGCGCTCAGATCTGCCCTGTAAACGCTATAGGAGGTGGAGCCGATGAATAAAAACATACTTATCTGCGGTGTCGGCGGACAGGGAACCGTGCTTGCGTCAAAGATTATAGCGGCATCAGCTATGATTGAAGGCAGTGCAGTGCATTCTGCAGAAACCATAGGAATGGCACAGCGTGGCGGTTCGGTAACGAGCCATGTAAGGATAGGCGAGGCATATTCTCCTCTGATTCCTTACGGCACAGCCGATATGATACTTGCTTTTGAGCCTGCCGAGGCTGTTCGTAATCTGATTTATCTCAAAAAGGGCGGAATCGTTATTGTAAACAGCGTTCCGGTAAAGCCTGTTACAGAATCGCTTGCCGATACAGGCTATGACGGAACCGCAATGCTCGAATATCTTAAAAGCAAATGCGGCTGCGTTGTTATAGACGCAAAGAAGATATGCGAACCGTTCGGCTCGTCACGATATTTCAATATTGCGATACTCGGAGTAGCTGTCGGCACAGGCAGGCTCGGCATATCAAAGGAAACCATACTGAAAGAAATAGAAAAACGTGTACCTTCAAAATTTGTCGAAACGAATAAAGCGGCATTTTTTGCAGGATACGGTGAGGGTGAAAAATATGAAACTGAATGAGAAACAGCTGGCGATGGTTGACGCACAGATAAAAAGACTTATCAAAACGGACAGCTATTACGGAAAGATGTACAGAGATGCCGGAATTGACGGCGTTTCAAGCCAGGAGGACTTTGAAAAGCTCCCCTTTTCGAGCAAGGCAGATCTGAGATATGCTTATCCGCTCGGAATACAGGCAGTACCCGATGAAGAAGTGGTGCGTATACATTCTTCCTCAGGCACAACGGGTAAGCCTGTAATTATCCCTTATACAGCCAAGGACGTTGATGACTGGTCGCTGATGATAGCCCGTTGCTATGAAATGGCAGGTATCACCGACAAGGACCGCATACAGATCACGGCAGGATACGGCCTTTGGACAGCAGGAATCGGCTTTCAGGCAGGCTGTGAAAAGCTGGGCGCTATGGCTATCCCGATGGGACCGGGTAACACCGATAAACAGCTTCAGATGATGGTAGACCTTAAATCGACGGTTCTTACGGCAACATCTTCTTACGCCTTACTTCTTTCCGAGGAGATAAACAAACGCAATATGCGTGATAAGATTTATCTCAAGAAGGGCATTTTCGGCTCTGAGCGTTGGAGCGATAAGATGCGTAACTACATAAGAACTGAGCTTGGCGTTGAAATATACGATATTTACGGTCTTACCGAAATATACGGCCCCGGCATAGGTATCAGCTGTGCGGAAGATGACGGTATGCACTACTGGGACGATTATGTTTATATGGAAATAATCGACCCGAAAACAGAAAAGCCCGTTCCCGACGGGGAAGAGGGCGAGGTAGTAATTACTACTCTTGTAAAGGAAGGCGCACCGCTCCTGCGTTTCAGAACGCACGATATATCACGCATTATCCCCGAACCCTGCAAGTGCGGAAGTCATTATCCCAGACTTGACACGGTAAAGGGACGCAGTGACGATATGTTCAAGGTACACGGCGTAAATATGTTCCCAAGCCAGGTCGAAGAAATACTCGGAATGGTGGACGGCGTTTCAAGTGAGTACAATATCAATATCGCACACGATGAAAGCATAAACCGTGACGTTATCCTCGTAACTGTCGAGGCAGAGGGCAGAGTCAGCTTCGACAAGACAGGCGATACTATCAGAGAGCTGTTCAAGTCAAAGCTCAGCGTTACACCGAAGATAACCGTTGTTCCTGTCGGAACGCTTCCGAGAACAGAGAAGAAGGCTAAGAGGGTTATCGACCACAGAGAATAATAGATATACAGCAAAACCTCCCGCTTTTCGACGGGAGGTTTTTTGTTACATCTTTATTATTCCGAAAGCGTTTGCGACCGAACTTATAAGAATTATCGCCGCAAATACGGGACACAGATATTTTATCATGAAATTGAATATCTTCTTTCGCTTGAAAGTGCCGTTTTCCGCAGTCATTTCTTCTTCAATCTTCTTTACACCCACAACTCTCGAAACAAGCAGACAGGTTGCGATAGCCGCTATCGGCATCATTACCGAGTTTGTAAGGAAGTCAAAGAAATCGAGCATCTGCATTCCGAGTATCTGTGCAAAGCCGAGCGGTCCGTAGCCAAGACAGGACAGTGTTCCGAGTGCTATCATAATAACGGTGACTATTACGGTAGATTTCTTTCTGCCCCAGCCGAGTTGATCCTGAAAGGTCGAAACCGCACTTTCTGTAAGTGCGATTGAGCTTGTCAGGGCCGCACATAAAACGAGGAAGAAGAAAAGTATTCCAACAAACGTTCCTGCCGAAAGCCCCGAAAAGACCTTAGGGAGCGTAATGAACATAAGCGATGGTCCTGCCTGCAGTGTATCGGGATCGCCGCCTGAGAACGCAAATACGGCAGGTATTATCATAAGTCCCGCCATAATCGCAATGCCCGTGTCGAATATTTCAACGTTGGTGGTAGACTTTTCTATTGAAACGTCCTTTTTCATATATGAGCCGAATGTAATCAGTATGCCCATTGCTATTGACAGCGAGTAGAACATCTGACCCATAGCGGAAACTACAGTCATCCACGAGAAGTTGGAGAAGTTCGGTATCAGAAAATATTTCACACCCTCAAGTGCGCCCGGCATAGTAACGGAATATGCGGTTATCATTATTGAAAGGATAACAAGCACAGGCATCATAAACTTTGATACACGTTCAATGCCGTTTCGTACCCCTCCGAAAATTACCGCAACCGTAAGCGCCGTGAAGATAAGGAAGCATATCTCGGCACTGCCGCCGCTTGAAATAAAGCCTGTAAAAAATCCGTCTAAGGCGAGCTGTTCGCCGTTTCCGATTATATATTCATAAAGATATTTAATGACCCAGCCGCCGATAACAGAGTAGTATGGCACTATCAGAATCGGTATTACTGCGTTTATCCAGCCGCCGAACGTCAGCCATTTTGACTTTCCGAATGAACGGTATGCACCGACAGGACTTTTCTGCGTCATTCTGCCTATTGCGGTTTCTGCGGTTATCATCGTATAGCCGAATGTCATCGCAAGGATGATATATATCAGCAGAAAAATTCCTCCGCCGTATTTTGCCGCAAGATACGGAAACCTCCAGATATTGCCCAGTCCTACCGATGCACCTGCGGCGGCAAGAACAAATCCGAGTTTTCCCGAAAAGGAACTGCGTTTATGCTTTTGTTTTTCCATTTTTACTCCTTGATAATATATTTCCTCTTTTAATTGCAGATATACTTTCGCCGTAAGAACGGCTGAATCTGAAATATGAGGTCAGACAAAAGTGCCGGAGATATGATTTTCAAAAGTGCGTTTAGTGTTTAGCGTGATATGTAATGTGACTCAATCTGAAACAGTCCGAATATTTTCGTTATAAAATGAAAGGTGTCCCCACAGCACGACATTAAACTATATTATACTACTTTTTTTATCTGTTGTACAGCTTTTTTACGACAAAGATGGTAATTAAATCAAATTCTATGAACTTTTCCTGTCACTGTAAATAATCAAAATGCCCCCGCCAATAAAGCAGGAGCGTTTTGTTTTATTTCAGCAATTTACTTGTTGTTCTTGCGAACCGTTATAGCCATAGCCGCAAGACCGCCTACTGCCGCCGCACCGAGTGCCGCAAGCTCAAAAGCGGGAACACCTGTGTTTACGTTGCCTGTACTGCTTGTGCTGTCACCGGGTGTTACCTGAGAAACCGTGTCGGGTACAGATGTGCTGTCGTTTGTGCTTTCGTCAACAGAGGTCGAGCCGCCGGGAGTGATGATTTCCTCCGCACCGCTTACAACTCCGTCAACAATATCCTCTGCGCCGTTTAACACACCGTCAATGATGTTATCGCCGTCTGCCGCAGACGCAGATAAACCGCATAAGCTAATAGCGGCTATGGAAGCTAAAATAGCTGCTGTCTTTTTCATACAGTTTTTCCTTTCGTTTATTCTGTTCATTAGGATTTCAGTGTCCGTTTTGCTGTTCGGCATATTTATAATCAATATGCTGTGCGTTATTATTATGAGCGTATGAAAAAACGATATTCTGCAAAAACGCAGAAATGCGATGGTATAAATTACAAAAACGGCAGTATCGCAACCGCCGTTTTTGATGATATATAAATTTTAATTATTCAAACATACTTCCGAACTGCTTTACAAAAGCATCTGCTACCACAGTTCCGCCTTCGCCGTTCGGATGACCGCCGTAAACCGCCTTGTCGGGTTCAGCTTCGGTTGACAGCAGAGCAGAGAAGTCAAAGAACTTTGCTCCGTATTTTTCGGCAATAGCCGGTATTTTTTCGTTGAGAGCCGTTCTGACCGCTTCATTCTTTTCCTTGAAGTCCTAAGGCGGAGCGTTGAACAGGATTACATCACAGCCCTTTTCCGTGAGATATGAAACTATCGTGTCAAGGTAGCCCTCAATCTCTTCCGCAGTGCTTTTCTTTCCCCCATATTTTCCGGATATTATATCGTTTGCTCCGAAAGCCACAATTACCGTGTCATATTTTCTTCATAGAGTACCCTTTCACACAATAAATATTAATGATATTTATAATTAAAGCGGCGACTGCTCTTAACATTCGCCGCTTTGATGATAAATTTTAGCATATTCCTACAGCCTTTTTAGCACTGTTCCAGCTGTTATCGTCAATGATGTAGTCATCGCCACTCTTGTCGCCGTAAGGAATATAGAAATCGGTCACGCTCGACTTGTTCTGCGACAGCGTATAGACGATTGCCTTGACCTTTGCGTCATAATCGCTCTGCTCGATATTCGTGTTGGTGAAATTGATAATAAAGTTAATATATTCGTCCAGCGTTTTACTGCTTGTGCCGATGAAATTCTGATCGATAAACGATGAAATGACCGTTGCGTTCAGCTTGCAGGGATAAAGCTCGTCCTTGACTCCGTAATCGGGCAGTGTAAGGTAAGCGTACATCTGCTCGGCGGTGAAAATCTGTGTACCCTGCTTTATAATAGTCACGGTATTATCCTTTTTATTCTCGTACTTTATCTCGCTCGGTACGGTCAGCGTTGTGTTTCCTACCATATCGAACAGTTCTGTAAGCGTGGATTTTGTGAAGCGGATATATTTATTTATGCTAAGACCGGTCTTTGATGAGAGCAGTTTTGCAACCTCTGCCTCTCCCGACTGCTCACATATCTGTTTAATAGTATTTCCGCCGTCGATTACGGCATTCGGAAGATACGGCATAAGAACAAATGTGTTGTTCTTGGCTATGTATGTGATTGTCATATATTTATCGGGCGTCTTGTCATTATCGGCGGAAAGCGTCACGAGAACAGAAAAATCGTAGGTTGAATCCGGAGTGAAAATAGCCGTCTGATTCTGCGAAACGTTTACTGTTGCGTCCTTATCCTGCGAGTCATAGAATGATTTTAGCAATATGGATGAAACCAATATCAGAAGTAGACCGGTTACCACAAATGTGATAACGTAGATATACCAGTTGCTTCTTCTTCTTTTATTCAAATTTATCAACCTCCGAAGGCTTGAAATTTACTCAGAAAAATAGTATAATACTATAATAGCATAAAAAGAGAAAAAAAACAAGGCTTATTTTACAACGGATTTTGTTGTCGCAGGTATGATATTCTTGCTGTTTTTCCCGATATTCCCGATATTAATTGTATAAAGAGGTTTTGTAATGAACAGATTTCTGAAACGTGCGTGGGCGGAGATTGACCTTGACGCACTTGAGCATAATTATAACGAGATAAAAAAACTCGCAAAGGGCAAGGAGATACTTGCCGTTGTTAAAGCCAACGCTTACGGTCATGATGACAAGGCGGTCTGCCTTAAATTGCAGGAGCTTGGCGTGAAGTATTACGGCGTTTCTAATCTCTGGGAGGGCGAAAAACTCCGCTGTCACGGAATCACCGGTACTATCCTCACATTCGGATATACCGATGAGGATTATTTCGATGAACTTCTCGAATACGGGATAACCCAGACGGCAGGAAGCGTTCAGTATGCAAAGCAGCTCAGCGATTATGCTGTAAGCAAAGGAGTAAAGTTCCCTGTGCATATCAAGGTGAATACCGGTATGACCCGTGTAGGAATTGACTCACAGCAGGAAATGCTTGATATTCTTGCTATGCCCGGACTTGACTGCAAGGCCGCATATACTCACTTTGCGGCGGCTGACAGCCTTGACCCGTCCGATGTGGAGTATACCGACAGACAGCAGGAAAAGCTGATGAAGATAGCAAAAGACAAGGGGCTTCTTATCCATTCGCAGAACAGCGGCGGAATAATCTATCACGGCGATTTCGGCGGAGATATAGTCCGTGCCGGTGTTATACTGTACGGTCATTGCCCTAACTATCCGCTTGAAGTGCCGTTTGATATGAAAAGTGTGATGACGGTAAAATCGGTTGTTTCTCAACTTAAAACAATTCCCGCAGGTACGCAGATAAGCTACGGCAGAACATATACCGCCGAAAAGGAAATGACGGTCGCCGTTATACCGATAGGATACGCTGACGGATATTTCCGTGATTTCAGTTCCAAGGGAAAAATGCTTATAAACGGCGTGCTGTGCAACGTAGTCGGCAGGGTCTGCATGGATCAGACTATAGTTGATGTAAGCAATGTGCCGGATATTAAAACAGGCGATATAGTTTATGTTTATTCCGATAAATGCAGGGAAACAAGCGTAGATTACAATGCATCGCTTATTGATACCATAGGATATGAGCTTACCTGTGCGGTTGCTCTGCGTATCCCGAGAGTTATCATCGAAAACGGCAGAATAAAGGAAGTAGTCCGTTACGGGCTTATATAACTGCCATAAAAGTTAATAACGATTAAGCCGTGAGTTACAATACGATACTCACGGCTTTTTTGTATAATTTCAGTTGCTGACATAAACAATTAATTAACATTATTTAATCTCTCTTGACATATATTGCAATTCACGGTATAATATGAATATACATTTACTGTAATTGTGTCAAATATTCGTCTTAGTTCTCTATGCTCGTATAATGCTCCGGTTATATTTAACCCATATCAACAGATACGCCGTTATGTTATGCAGGAGGTGAATTAATATGAAGCATCTGAAAAAATTAAACTTTGTTGTGTTGCCTTTAGCTATCTGGGGGACTATGATTTTTTTTCATGGAATAGTTTTAAAACCGTTCTCTGATTTAATGACGAATATATCAGCGCCGTTTGTATTGAGTTTTGTTCTTCATACTATTGTCCAATTGCTCGTAATAAGTTCGCTGACAGTGACGGCAGTAAAGAAGTTCGGTTATAGATTAAAGTATTCGATTATTTCAGTTGTGTTAATGTATGTGCTTTTTGCAATCTTGTCCCCACCGTCAATTTATATGTTTGTGTTTACGGGAGGAGTGCAAATAGGCTTTGCATCAGGTCAGCCTGCAATGCCATTCTGGTTAGCTTCTCTTTTCATAACTGTGCAATACGGTATTGTTATGCTGATAACAACGCTGATTGCTTGCAGAAAGAAGTGTGCAGATGATTAAAAATGAAGATTAATTTTCAATATTTGCCGTTATGACGGATATAGTTTTCGGCATAGATTGACGGAAAGGAAAAGATAACAATATGAAAAAACACCCGTTGCTTTTTAATTACATATTATTCGTAAAGAAGGCGTATATTTTCATCTCTATTACAATACTTTCGCTGTTCATTTTAACAGGTTGTCCCCTAAGGAGAAGCGCACGAGAAGAAGCAGAGGACATTGTTGCCACTGTAATCGAGTATATCAATAAAGGGGATTCTGAAGGACTAATCGCATTGTTCTGTGAAGAGGTTAAAGAAAACTATGAATTAACTGCTGATGTTGATATACTGTTTAATATGTTTGACGGCGAAATAACATCTTATGAAGTTTCTGCCGTAGCATCAGGCGAAAAATCAGAACTTTTCGGAAAAAGTTCTTATAACATAAGAGCAATTGTCGAAGCATACGTTGATGACAAGGAATACAGAATAGAAGTCAGCAAAACGATATACAACGATCGAAAACCGCAACGTGTTGGTATTACTACTGTTATGGCAATGGATGAAAATGTAAAGGAAATGTTCTTTGTCGGCGAAGTTAATGTATTTACTTACGGACGAAGATAAAATATACAGTATACGATACTATTCGTATTTAATAAATAAGGAAAAATGAAGTTTAATATCTGATTTTTGATATGAAGGAAAATACGTTATGAATAGCTTGGTAAAAATAATGGGTTCTTTTTTGGCATTAAGCCTTATTATGATTTTGTCATCTTGTATTGTAAATGAACATGTTGATGAAGGCGACATTAAAGAAAATGCAGTCCGAATGATGGAATGTATTGTCAATAAAGATTCTGAAAAATTGTTCGATTTTTATAGCAAAGATATGAAGGAAAATTATCAAGATAGCTCTTTGGACGAAATAAGACAGCTTTTTGAATATATCGATGGTGCAATTACTTCATATAGCTATGAAGGTAAAGGAGGAGGCGAAGAAGCTAAAAACAATGGTATAATTTACTATTACAGCTGCTATCCTGAATTTGATTTCACCACCGAAACCGGACAAGAATATACGATTTCGTTTTCATATTTGTATATATGGAATGAACATCCTGAGTATGAAGGGATCGATATGATTCAAATATGCAAAGACGGAGATTGGGGTGAAAAACTGATAATTGGCAGAAATCATTACAAATAATAAAGGTCCTTATTGAGGAACAGATAATATTTCCAACCCACACGAAACCATCAGCTATTACCTTTTGTCAAGGAAGTGAGATAATATGTTTATTCGTAAAATGATTTCATCTATCACACCAATTTTTATATGGCTTGTAATCAATGTCTATGTCTTGATTTTCTCAAAGTTTTTAAGTCCATTGAGTGGTTTGATAGTAGATAAATTGCCTTCAAGTCTTCCGTGGGTGTTAGCAATAACGCTTTTAATAAATGCTTTTGCTCAGGTAGCGATTGTAAGTCTGACGACAATAGTAGCAATCAGAAAATTCGGTTATAAAATCAAGTGCTTAACATTTTCAATACCAATTATGTATCTGCTTTTTTTACTATATAATCAGCCTTTCGTTTATATCTTTGTAAATACAAATGAAAAAAGTGTATTCTTTGACTACACTCCTGCAATGCCTTTATGGAAAGCGTCTATTTTCATAACTCTGCAATATGGTATTGTTATGCTGATAACGACTCTGATTGCTTGCAGAAAGAAGTGTGGAAATGATTAAGTAGCAAGATAATTGAATCTAGACTGGAGGAAGAATGAGAACGTTTATAAAATATATCGTTTCGGTAATTATTATTTCTATTGTATCGTATTCTCTTCAAGTTTTATGGGTTAAAATTGTTGAACCAATTATGGAATCGAACGGTATCATGTTTCAGGGTATTTTGCCGGAGGGACAGATTATTAGCGGAATTGCTGTTATACTAATAAATATTGTGGGAGCAGTCGTTTTGGGAGTACTATTCAACGGAAACATCCCAATATGGTTATGTCTTTTTTACAATATATTATATACAATATTTCTTTTAATATATAGTCCCGGTAGGCTGGAATTTCATCTTTCCGATAATTTCTTTACCTCTGTTCCTTTTACGGCTTTTTTACTTGATATTATTCCATTTGTAATTGCTCGTATTTGTATACAAAGACAGAAAGGATAACAATATGAAAAAACACCCGTTGCTTTTTAATTTCATTTTTACGATGGCAATTCAGATAGGCGTATATCTGATTGAAATATTTGAAGTGCAAATAATTGAGCCTATGCTTCAAGCATTGGGAGTCAGAAGTGAAGGAATATTGCCGCCTACGGCAGTAGTAAGTCTCATTGTTTTCGGTGCAGTATTGATAGCGGCGGCAATTGCGGCAGGTGTTATTCGCTCAAAGGTTTATTTTTGGATACCGTCATTCATTTTGATATTTATTGGGTTTGCAATTTATTATCCTGATAATCTTGCAAGAATCAAGGAAGACAACATAATCAATTTGCCGTGGATAGCGGAACATTTTGGTTATGGTAGTATAATGTATTCTGCTATCTGTATAGCCGTAGCTAAGTTCCTTTGTGAGCTTCTTCCGTATACGATTACCCGTATACTATTACTTCGGAAAGACCGCAAACAAGGCGAAAGCACTCACTGACGAAATAAAACAAATATATATGCTGACATCACAACCGGACAAATCAGCAATTATCTTATTATTTGTCAGCATAGATTGACAGAAAGGAAAAGATAACAATATGAAAAAACATCCGTTGCTTTCTAATCTAATTTCAACAATGGTGATTCAGATAGGTGTGTATCTGATTATAATATTTGAACTGCAAATAATTGAACCTATCCTTCAAGCATTGGGAGTCAGAAGTGAAGGGATAATGGCACCAACGGAAGTGGTAAGGTTCTTTGTTATGAGAGTAGTTTTAATAGCGGCGGCAATTTCGGCAGGCATTATTCGCTCAAAGGTTTATTTCTGGATACCATCTTTTCTGTTGATATTTGTTGGCTTTGCGATTTATTATCCAGATATTCTTCCAAGAGTCGGAAAAAACAGCATAGTGAATTTGCCGTTGATTGCAGAACATTTAGGTTATGGTACTATAATATATTCTGCTATCTGTCAAGCTGTATTTTCGTTCTTTTATCAGCTTATTCCTTATACGATTACACGTATAATATTACTTCGGAAAGACCGCAAACAAGGCGAAAGCACTCACTGACGAAATAAAACAAATACAAATACGCTGACTTCACGTCCGGGCAAATCAGCGGCTGATACTTTCGGGTTATCAGCCGCATTTTTGCATAAAAAAAGAAGCCACAAAAAGTGACTTCTTTTGGCGCAGAAAGAGGGATTTGAACCCTCGCGCCGGTTTCCCGACCTACTCCCTTAGCAGGGGAGCCCCTTCACCACTTGGGTATTTCTGCATGGCGAATTAATAATATAAAATTTAAATGGTGCCGCTGATCGGACTTGAACCGATACGGTATTGCTACCGAGGGATTTTAAGTCCCTTGTGTCTGCCGATTCCACCACAGCGGCATATTCTGTTGTGCGGTGATTAACCTTGATATATTATACACTTATTTTTCCTGCTTGTCAAGTGCTTTTTGAAAATTTTATTAAATTATTTTCTGCTTTTTCATCTTGTTTTTTATTCCGAAATAGTGTAAAATATTAATTGAAATATACCTAAAAAACAGGATACAATTTCCAACAATTCTATAGTTATCATGAAAGGGGAATACAAATGAGGATAGCTCTGTTTACAGAAACATACCTGCCGAGCATCAACGGTGTAGTCACCCACGTTAAAACTTTAAAGGAAGGTCTTGAAGCGCTCGGACATACTGTACTGGTGGTTACCGCCGATTCAAGAGTAAACAATCACGTTATTGCGGACGATGTAATGTACTGTCCCGCCGTAAAACTCAAGAAAATCTACAATTATGATATAGCGCCGCCTATAAGCAAGGAACGTCTTGATAAGATCAAGAGCTTTGCTCCCGACATAATTCATATCCATAACGAATTCGGAGTTGGCATTTCCGGTGTACTTATCGCAAGAACTCTCAAAGTACCGCTTGTATATACGCTCCATACAATGTATGATGATTATGTATATTATGTAGCAAAAACAAAAGGCTTCGGCAAGATCGTAACTTCCGCCAGCCACCTTTACGCAAAGATGCTCGCATCAACAGCTTCGGCTATTACAGGACCATCGCCTAAGGTTTCGGAATATTTCAAGGCCTGCGGTGTAAAGAAGCCTGTCCACGTTATACCGAATTCAGTGGAACTTGACGTATTCAAGCCGGAAAACGTTGACAGAAACGATGCTGTCAGGATGAGAAGAAAGTTCGGATTTGCCGATGATGATATGGTATTCTGCTTCTGCGGCAGACTTGGCAAGGAAAAGAACGTAACGCTTCTTCTTGAATACTGGGCTAAAAATGTCAGACCCGAAGATAAGATAAAGCTGTTCATACTCGGTGACGGACCCTTGCACGAACAGCATTGCAAGGAAGCCGATGAACTCGGTATATCCGATATGGTGAAATTTGCGGGCAGGGTAGAACACCCCGATTTACCCGTATATTATGCCTGCTGTGACGCATATATCACAGCGTCCCTCTCCGATACCTGCTCGATTTCCATGCTCGAGGGTATGGCTATGCACCTTCCTGTTCTCAGCCTCAAGGACGATCTCAATGTCGGACAGGTAAAGGACGGTATCAACGGCTATAACTTTACCGATGCCGACAGTATGTACGAGCTTCTGAAAAAACTCCGTGATATGCCTAAGGACGAGCTTGCCGAGTTTGGCAGACAGACGAGGGAGTCAATAAAGGCATCCGGTGCCATACGTCTTGCTAACGATTTGCTCGATGTTTATAAAGAGGCGATGGAGGTTTACAAGAAAAAGAACAAAAAACGTAAGCTCAAGAAACGCTATCGTGTTATCAGACACAGATACGTTAAGCGTTCTATAACGAAAACAGGTAAGTCTATATAATAATAAGCGGCGGATTCAAACAATCCGCCGCTTCAGTCTGTCGAAAAACCGGTTATTATTAAATCCGTACCATTAAACATATCGCCAACACCGCCTGAAACGCTTTCCTTACCGACAAGGTATTAATAATTTCGTGAGTGTATCTGTACAACTGCACTGACATTGACTCTTCAAAAAAACGCCACTAACCTAAGATATATGTACTAACCTGCGGACGTGTAGCGTTAAGCGTCCCTGCACTTACAGG
>OJPH01000071.1_pt1 | contig 81166 bp, 66 predicted proteins | sample 1598481 | NCBI WGS metagenome assembly OJPH01 (sample SAMN03922482, study PRJEB24848) | human gut metagenome | isolation source: stool sample | host: Homo sapiens | place: Germany | collected 2011-05 | reverse complement strand
TGCATAGGAAATGATATCTTTGAGATAAATGTGTCAACCAATATTGACAATATCAGTTAATTGTTTGGTTAATACAGATTATTTCTTGCCTTGCGGTGTAGTGATTAAGAAGGAAGATGACAAGTTGGTTATCGAGAATCCTGGTAGCATTCGCACTGGTAAAAAGCAGATGCTTCGTGGTGGTATTTCAGATCCTAGAAATAAAACACTAATGAAGATGTTTAATATGATTGGTATTGGTGAAAGAGCCGGTAGTGGTATCCCAGATATTTATCAGGTTTGGGAGAATGAAGGCTGGCCAATGCCTGTTGTAGAGGAAAGTTATAATCCTGACAGGACTCGTTTATCGCTTGAATTTGCGAAAAAACAAACGATAAAAACAAGCGAAGAGGAAAAGGAGCCAAAAAGGAGCCAAAAAGGAGCCGAAAAGGAGCCAATAAAAGGAGCTGAAAGAAAAAAGGAAATTTTGAAGCTGATAAAGGTAAACTCAACTATTACACAAGTTGAAATTATGAAAGAATTAGATTTGACTAGAAAGCAAGTGCAAAAGGATATGAAAGAGTTACAAGAGATGCACATAATTGCAAGAGAAGGCACAAACAGAAGAGGACGTTGGATTATCGTCAAAGAGAATAAATAGAATTTAAGTTTATTAGGGGGATAGTTTATATGCTTAATCTTTCGGAAGAACAACAAAAAGCACTGATGGAAACAGTAAATAAGCATATTCAGGAAGAAACAAAAAAGAGCCTAGATGCATTTGATAAAACCCTTGATAGAGAAGTCAGTTTGGTGTAAATAGTATAAAAACATTGGATTCCGTACAAAAAAGTTCCGAAATCAGGAATTTTTGTACGGAATTTCTTTTATTTGCGTACTTGGCGAAAATAAAGCATTTTTATAAGACAAAATCACCTGCTTTTGTATTTTTTTCGCCGATATTGGCGTTTTAAATACAAGAAAATTCGTAGGAATCTGCAAGGCACTTTTACATTAGCTTTTTACAGTCGTTGACAGTCACAGCCTTTTACCATAAAATGAACAGTAAGAATGTATGAAAAAGGAAGAGAAAAATGGGAAAATCTGAGAAACAGATGGATAAAGAGCAAGGGCGCAACCAGCGGATCATCGATACGGCGTTCCGGCTTTTTGTGGAAAAGAAAATCGAAGCGGTCAGCATGGATGAGGTCGCAAAAGAAGCCGGTGTGGGACGTGCCACATTGTTCCGCTGTTACAACAATAAGACGGAGTTGGCTATTGCGGTCTGCGCATCGAAATGGAAGGCTTATCTGGACAAGCTGGATGAGGCAAGACCAATCTCTTCGATACACGATATTCCGGCCATCGGAAGATTTATTTTTACGCTGGACAGTTATATCGGCATGTATCAGAACCATAAGGATCTGCTGCAGTATAATGACAACTTCAACAATTATATAACACACCAGACGGTGCGGCAGGAGGAACTGGCGAATTTCCACGCATCCCTGAATTCCGTCGACACAAGACTTCATATGATGTATGCGAAGGCAAAAGAGGACAAGACCTTCCGCACGGATATTCCGGAGGAACAGTTCATGCGTGTGACGGTGCATACCATGATGGCAGCGTGTACCCATTACGCAGGTGGTTTTATCTGGGGAGCAACGGACAACAAGGATTATACAGGTGATCTGCTGCTTTTAAAGGAAATGATCCTGAATTATGCCCGGAATGACGCCAATCTCTAATTTTCAGGTATACTGATTCCGACAGCCGGTGGAACAGATGACTGATTGACATTGCAATTTCAGAAAATCTGTGATATAGTAGCCACAATTGAATATGGAGTATTCAGGTGCCGGAGCAGCCACGTAAGTAGCTGGCTCCGGTGAAAAGGGAAGCAGGTGTAAGTCCTGCACGAACTCGTCACCGTAATTAGGGAGCTGAAGCCGATAGATCACTGGGAGACCGGGAAGATGGCGGATGCAATGATCTTCAAGCCGGGAGACCTGCCTGAATGCTGTACAGAAACATTTGTTTCAAAGCCACGAGTAACTGGTTGTACGTGTGGAATGCAGAAGCGACAGAAGCTTTTTGCATTCGTTTCTTATGTGTACAAACCCTTTACCTGATACAGGAAAGGGTTTTTGTTTTTGTTGCGAAAAACATGTTTCTGACTTACATATTTAAGAATACCGGGGCAAGCCCCAAAATCAAAAGAGACAGAAGATCTGTCAGAGGAGGAAACATGAAAAAAAGAATCGTAGCAGTAGTACTGGCATCCGTACTGGGTGCTGTATGCATCACCGGATGCGGTAATACCCAGGCAACTGTAGAAAGCACTGCACAGGCAGGCACTGAGGCACAGACCACACAGGCAGTAGAGACAACCACCGCAGCTACCGAGAGCAACGAAGATGCAGATCAGGCAGCAGCTGACGAAGTAGCAGCCCTGATCGACGCTATCTATGTACAGGAGAGAACTGAAAATACTGACCAGCAGTGCGCAGATGCCAAGGCAGCATGGGATGCACTGACCGACGCACAGAAGGAACTGGTAGAGGGAGAAAATGCAGATCCCGATTATTTCGGCAGAGATACCGGAGATGCTTCCAAGGATGATCCCCGCAATCAGGATGAGATCGGTGAGAACGAGATTCTGGTAGTAAGCTTCGGTACTTCCTTTAACGACAGCCGTGTGGCTGATATCAAGGGTATCGAGGATGCGATTGCAGCAGCCAATCCCGACTGGTCTGTAAGAAGAGCATTTACCGCACAGATCATCATCAATCATATACAGGCAAGAGATGACGAGCATATCGACAATATGGATCAGGCACTGGACCGCGCTGTGGCAAACGGTGTTAAGAACCTGGTAGTACAGCCCACACATCTGATGCATGGCGCAGAGTATGACGAGCTGATGGAAACTGTAGAAGCCTACAAGGATCAGTTTGCATCTGTAAAAGTCGCTGAGCCCCTGTTAGGTGAAGTGGGAGACGATGCAACCGTTGTCAATGCAGATAAGAAAGCAGTAGCGGAAGATCTGACCGCAGAAGCAGTAAAGACTGCAGGCTATGACAGTCTGGACGCTGCAAAGGAAGATGGCGTGGCATTCGTATTCATGGGTCATGGAACCTCCCACACTGCAAAGGTATCTTACAGCCAGATGCAGACACAGATGAATGAACTGGGATATGAAAATGTATTCATCGGAACCGTAGAAGGTGAGCCGGAAGAGACCGCCTGTGAAGAAGTCATCAAGGCTGTTGCGGAAGCAGGTTACACCAAAGTGGTTCTTCGTCCCCTGATGGTAGTAGCAGGTGACCATGCCAACAACGATATGGCAGGCGAGGATGAGGATTCCTGGTTAAGCCAGTTCAATGCTTCTGGTAAGTTCGACAGCGTGGATACCCAGATCGCAGGTCTCGGCGGGATCAAGGCTATCCAGGATCTGTATGTAGCACATACCGCAGCAGCAATGGCTGAGAAATAAATAAGAATTAAAATAGGAATTAAAATCAGGAATAAAATAAGGATTAAAATAAGGATTAAAATAAGTAATGAAAGCAAAGACATTAATGAATAAAATCATAATCGTGGGCGGACTGAGTGCCTGTCTGCTGCTTGGCGGCTGTGGTGCCGGCCAGGCAGCGGATGCGACATCCGCAGAAAGCACGGTTGCCGCACAGGAAAGCACCGTAACACCGACAGAGAGCACGGAAGCGACGGAAACTGTCAGCACGGAGACGGCGCAGGACGAAGCACAGCTTCCTGACGGTGTCTACACTGCTGAATTTTCCACGGACAGCTCCATGTTTCATGTCAGTGAAGCCTGCGATGGCAAGGGAACCCTGACGGTAAAAGATGGCGTTATGACCATCCACATTTCCTTAGGTTCCAAGAAAATCCTGAATCTTTATCCGGGTCTGGCAGAAGATGCGGCGAAGGAAGGTGCGGTACTGCTGGAGCCAACCACGGATACCGTGACTTACAGCGATGGCATGACGGAAGAAGTCTACGGCTTCGATGTTCCCGTACCTGCGATCGGAGAGGAATTCGATCTGGCACTGATCGGTACCAAGGGAAAATGGTATGACCATAAAGTCGTAGTATCTGATCCGGTGACAGAGGACAGTGAGGGTGGCGTAGCCCCTTTTGATCTGAGTACTGTAGAAGACGGCAGCTACACCATCGAACTGACCATGGAGGGAGGAAGCGGCAGAGCCAGCATCCAGTCCCCCACACAGATCACGGTAGCTGACGGAGCGGCAACGGCGACTCTGGAATGGAGCAGCCCGAACTATGACTATATGCTGGTGAACGGAGAAAAATATCTGCCGGTAAATACGGAGGGCAATTCCGTATTTGAAGTGCCGGTGGAAGCACTGGATGCACCCCTTACCATGATCGGTGATACCGTGGCAATGAGCACACCTCATGAAGTGGAATACACCGTAACCTTCCACTCTGAGACACTTGAGAGTGCAGAGAGCGGCAAGTAATACATATGATGCCAGGGTCAAAAGGTCTAAGCCCACATGAGCTTGCTCATAGGTGGGTGAAAGACCTTAGGACCCGCCCCGATATGAGCATAAAAGTGGGATGATAATCCCACGATATGCGAATATTGGGTAGGGTGCTATGTGCCAGTGGCACATGTCTAGCACGGACCGAAGCGGAGCGGAGACGTGGGAGTGCGTAGCACGGAGCAATCCGCAGGCACAAATATTGCAGGCTATGAAAGGCATGAAAACTTTGAGGTCAGGAAGAAATAGAAGAAAATGGATCTATGTTCTGCTTCTTATGGGACTGCTGGGGCTAAGTGGCTGCGGCAGTCCTTCTTCTGCTTCTATGGATACATCGGCGGAAGCAACATCGGAGATTACCCAGGCAGCAGAGACCACGCAGGAAGAACGGACAGAATTAGTAAAAACAGGCAGCATGGAGCTGCAATATGCGGAAAATTTTACAGTGGACTATTACGAAGATGGTTATAAGATGCTGACAACTCTTCCCGACAGTCAGCGGTATCTGTTAGTGCCGGAGGGACAGCCGGTACCACAGGGACTGGATGAGGACGTCAGTATCTTGCAGGAACCACTTCAAAATATATATCTGGTGGCATCCGGCGTGATGGACATGTTCGCCTCGCTGGGCGCTGTGGACCAGATCCGTTTTTCCGGGCAGAAGCAGGAGAACTGGTACATCCAGAAAGCACAGGATGCCATGGCGGCAGGGGATATGATCTATGCCGGAAAATACAGTAAACCGGATTATGAATTACTGGTGTCTGAAGGCTGTGATCTGGCGATCGAGAACCGGATGATCACACATTCGCCGGAGGTGGTGGAAATGCTTCAAAGCTTTGACATTCCGGTGATGATCGAATATTCCAGCTATGAACAGCATCCTTTGGGAAAAGTGGAATGGGTCAAATTTTTCGGAGCTCTGACCGGAAAGGAAGCGAAGGCGGAAGAAGCCTTTGCGGAGCAGACAGAGATTCTGGAAGAGGTAGAAAGCGGGGAAAAAACAGGGAAGACCATAGCGTTTTTCTATGTGACTTCCAACGGACTGATCCAGGTGAGACAGAGCACGGATTATATTCCGAAGCTGATCGAACTGGCAGGAGGAAGATACATTTTTGAGAATCTGGAAGACAGCGGAAGCGGACGCTCCACGCTGAATATGCAGGTCGAAGATTTTTATGCCGGAGCGAAAGACGCAGACATCCTGATCTACAACAGTTCCATTGACGGAGGCGTGACCACGGTGGATGAGCTGATCGGCAAATGCAATATTCTAAAAGACTTCAAGGCGGTGCAGGAGGGGCAGGTCTATTGCACCACCAACGATATGTACCAGCAGTCCATGGCAATCGGGTATTTATTGCAGGATATGCATACGGTGTTGACGGACGATGATACCGCTAAGCTGCGTTATCTGTTTCTCTTACAGTAAGAAGGAGGACTTAGAAACACAGCGTAAGTATAAGAGCGTTAGAATGAGATTAGAATACGATTGGAACACGAATAGGAAAAGAAGGAGAAAAACATGCAGCAGCGCAGGAAAATCAGATATCTCATAGCGTTTGTTCTATTGATAGCAGGCATTTTTGTGCTGTTGTTTTGCAATATAGGAATCGGAACGGTGAAAATTCCACTGGCAGAAATTTTAACCACAGGGAGAGCACAGGAAGGCATGAACGCAAAGATCCTGTGGGAGATCCGTTTTCCCCGGACACTGGCGGCAGCAATTCTGGGTGGAGCACTGGCACTGGCAGGGTATCTGCTTCAGACATTTTTCCACAATCCCATAGCCGGCCCTTTTGTACTGGGAATTTCTTCCGGGGCGAAGATGGTAGTGGCACTGGTGATGGTATTTTTGCTGGGGAATACGATCCGGGTCAGCTCCGGACTGCTGATCCTGGCGGCATTTCTGGGTGCTATGCTGTCCATGGGATTTGTGCTTCTTATGGCGCGAAAGGTGGACAGTATGTCCATGTTGGTGGTCAGCGGTGTGATGATCGGCTACATATGTTCCGCCATCACGGAACTGGTGGTGACGTTTGCGGAGGACGCGGACATCGTGAACCTCCACAACTGGTCCAGAGGAAGCTTTTCCGGAATGACCTGGGACAATGTGAAAGTGATGAGCGTCGTGGTGGCGGCGGCTTTTTTGTTGGTGATTCTTTTGGCCAAGCCGCTGGAAGCCTACCAGCTGGGAGAAACCTATGCGCAGAATCTTGGAGTGAACATCCGGACCCTGCGGATCCTGCTGGTGGTGTTGTCCAGCGTGCTTTCGGCATGTATCGTGGCATTTGCTGGACCGATCTCTTTTGTGGGGATCGCTGTGCCGCAGCTGATCCGTAAATTGTTCGGCACTACAAAGCCGTTACTGATGATACCGGCATGTTTCTTAGGAGGCAGTGTATTCTGCCTGTTCTGTGATCTGCTGGCGAGAACCTGGATGGCACCAACAGAGCTTGGTATCAGCACAGTGACGGCAATCTTCGGAGCACCGGTGGTATTGTGGATCATGGTATCCAGAAGTAGACGGGAGCGTGGATAACTTACCTATGAAGACGCAGAAGCCTTATTATATTACAACGGAAAAAATAAGCGTGGGTTACGACGGAAAGCCTCTGATCGAAGAAGTGGAGATCGCACTCAGGAAGGGAGAGATCCTGACGTTACTGGGACCTAACGGTGCCGGGAAATCCACGATCTTAAAAAGTATTGCGAGGCAGCTGTCCCTGATCGCAGGAACGGTGCGGTTGGACGGAGAGGATATGAAGTCGCTCACCGGGGCAGAACTGTCGAAAAAAATGGCAGTGGTAATGACAAAACGTCTGCGGGGGGAACTGATGACCTGTGAGGATGTGGTGGCCACCGGAAGGTATCCTTATACCGGACGTTTTGGTGTGCTGTCGAAAGATGATCACAAAGCGGTGGAAAACGCCATGGAACTGGTGCAGGTGGCAGAGATTGGGGATTCTTTGTTTGACCGGATCAGTGACGGACAGAGACAGCGGGTGATGTTAGCCAGAGCCATCTGCCAGGAGCCGGAAATTCTGATCCTGGACGAGCCTACTTCGTATCTGGATGTACGTCACAAACTGGAATTTTTATCCATCCTGCAAAAGCTGTGCAGAGAAAGGCAGCTGACGGTGATCCTGTCCTTACATGAACTGGAGCTGGCGGAGAAAATCTCCGACAGGATTCTGTGTGTGAACGGCAGGGCGGTGGACCGGATCGGAACGCCGGAGGAGGTCATGACCGACGGGTATATTACACAGTTATATGGCATCCGGATGGGAAGCTATGATGAGGCCAGCAGTGATATGGAGCTAGCGGCGCCGGAAGGAACACCACAGGTCTTCGTGATCGCCGGAGCCGGAAACGGACGGAAAACTTACCGGCGTCTGCAGAGAGCGGGAATCCCCTTTGCCACCGGGATCCTGTATGAAAATGATCTGGATTATCCCGTGGCGAAGGCACTGGCGGCGGAGGTGATCGCAGAGCATCCCTTTGAGCCGGTGGCACAGGAAAAAATACAGGCAGCAAAGAAAACGATAGATAAGTGCAAACGTGTTATCTGTTGCCGGGAGAATTTCGGTAGTCTGGAGACTTTTCAGAGAGAACTTCTGGAGTATGCAGAACAGCTGGGGAAGCAGATAGAAAAGCTAGAAAGACCGGAACAACAGAGCGGGGGTTAGAAAACAGAGAAACGAAATTCCCGGGATGTCTATGACATCTGTGGGATGGAGAGAACGATGGCAAAAGTAATCATGATACAGGGCACCATGTCCGGTGCCGGGAAAAGTCTGCTGGTGGCGGGTCTCTGTCGGATTTTCCGGCAGGACGGCTACCGGGTGGCCCCTTTTAAATCACAGAATATGGCGCTCAATTCCTATATCACCAAGGAAGGACTGGAAATGGGCAGGGCACAGGTCATGCAGGCAGAGGCCGCAGGGATCGAACCGCTGGTGTGCATGAATCCCATTTTGTTAAAGCCCACCAGTCATACCGGATCCCAGGTCATTGTGAACGGGGAAGTACGGGGCAATCTGTCCGCCAGAGACTATTTTGCCCACAAGACGGAACTGATCCCGGAGATCAAGGCCGCATTCCGCAAGCTGGAGACCTATGCGGATATTATTGTCATCGAGGGCGCGGGAAGCCCGGCGGAGATCAATCTGAAACAGAATGACATCGTAAATATGGGAATGGCGGCCATGGTGGATGCACCGGTACTTCTGGTAGGAGACATTGACAGAGGTGGTGTGTTCGCACAGCTTTTGGGAACCCTGATGCTGCTGACCGAAGAGGAGCGGGAGCGGGTAAAGGGATTGATCATCAACAAATTCCGTGGAGACAGTACAATTTTAGATCCCGGCATTCAGATGTTAACAGAACGGGGACAGGTGCCGGTGCTGGGGACTGTACCTTATATGGAACTTACGCTGGAAGATGAGGATAGTCTGACGGATCGTTTTGATGCAAAACATGTGGGGAAGATCGATCTGGCGGTGATCCACTATCCCAGAATTTCAAATTTTACGGATTTTGATGTGTTTGAACAGATGCCGGAGGTCAGTGTCCGGTATGTGACAAATGTGAGAGAGCTGGGAATGCCGGATCTGATCTTTCTCCCCGGCAGTAAAAATACCATGGGAGATCTGAAATGGATGCGGCAGAACGGACTGGAGGCAGCGGTAAAACGTGCTGCGGGAAAAGTTCCCATTTTCGGGATCTGTGGAGGCTATCAGATGTTAGGTTATGAGATCGCAGATCCGGACAGCGTGGAGGAAGGCGGACGGATCCGTGGCATGGAACTGCTTCCGGTACGGACAGTGTTGCAGAAGGAGAAACATCGCTGCCAGATTGATGGAAAACTGGAAGCGGTGGAAGGCATTTTCGCCGGACTTACGGGATATGAGTTCACCGGATATGAGATTCATATGGGGGAGACGGTGTATTGTGGGGAAGACGGCAAGCAGAGCACTTCCTGCGCGGACGATGCCATGAGGAATATAAAAAATACAAAAACTGTAGTCAGCGATTCGACCGGGTGCGTCTACGGTTCCTATATCCACGGCCTGTTCGACAAAGGCAAGATTGCCGGGCATATGATACAGACTCTGGCACGGGAAAAAGGCATCATTTTGGAGGGCGGAGTCTGGGAAGATTACCGCACCATTAAAGAAAGACAGTACGATCAACTGGCGGATACCCTGCGGGAATATCTGTATATGGAGGACATTTATGGAATGCTCAGAGAAGCCCATATTTCATAACTACACCGGACAGGAACTGGCGCAGATCCGGATCACGCCGCCGGACGAAGCGGTGAGAAAACTTGTGAAAAAACACTGGGATACTCTGGCAAAACCGTTGGACGGCATGGGCAGCTTTGAAACCATCACAGCACAGATTGGAGCTATACTGGGAACGGAACAGATCGACCTTCGGAAAAAAGGTGTGCTGATCTTCTGTGCAGACAACGGAATCGTGGAGGAAGGCGTGAGCCAGACGGGGCAGGAGGTCACGTTGGCGGTGGCAAAGTCCATGGCACGGAAAGGATCCTCCGTCTGCAAGATGGCGCAGAGCATTGGCGCGGAGACGATCCCTGTGGATATCGGAATAAATAGTGAGGAATCCATTCCCGGCGTCCTGGATCGTAAGGTGCGTCCCGGCACAAGAAATTTTTTGAAAGAACCGACGATGACGGAGGAAGAGACTGTCCGGGCCATTGTCACAGGAATCGAACTGGTACGGGAGTGTAAGGAAAAAGGATACGGTATCCTTGCCACTGGGGAAATGGGAATCGGCAACACTACCACCAGCAGTGCGGTGACGGCAGCTCTTTTGCAGTGCGAAGCAGAGGAAGTCACCGGCAGAGGCGCGGGACTTACGGACCAGGGACTGACTCGTAAGCAACAGGTTGTCCGCACCGCATTGGAAACCTATGACTTGTGGCATGCTGATGCCTTCACGGTATTGCAGACAGTCGGAGGACTGGACATTGCAGGACTTACCGGTATGTGCATCGGCGGTGCGTTGTGGCATATACCCATTGTGTTGGATGGTGTGATCAGCATGGCGGCAGCATTGGTGGCGGAGCGGCTGTTTCCCGGCGTGCGGGAATATCTGATTCCTTCCCATCAGGGGAAAGAACCGGCGGCAGTGAAGCTGGCAGATGCTTTGCAGCTGTCTCCGGTGATCCACGCGGGAATGGCACTGGGAGAAGGAACCGGAGCCGTTATGATGTTCACATTGCTGGATATGGCAATGAGCATTTATGGACAGAGCGCTACCTTCTCAGAAATCGAAGTAGAACAATATAGACGTTAACAGTTCAGCCATGAACATATCCGGGCGCAAAAATCATGCTCGCATGATTTTTTGAGCGAATATGTTCATGAGATGAGCGCCGGTCTATGAGCAAGGGTAGTCACGAAGTGACGCAAAAGCGTGATAGCGCGACCTTGCGATTGGCGCGGCTGAAAGACGGAACGGATGGAGAAGCAACATGATGATATTGATCCTGGGGGGCAGCGGCAGCGGAAAATCCGCTTATGCGGAAGATTATCTGCTGCGGACTGCCGGTGATAAGAAAAAATATTATATCGCTACTATGCAGATCTGGGATGAGGAAATGCAGGCCAAAGTGGACAGGCATCACAGACTGCGGCAGGGAAAAGGTTTCACTACCATCGAACAGCCTACTGAACTGGAGCAGGCTGCCTCCCAAATGGAGCCGGAGGCGGCAGTATTGCTGGAATGTATGTCGAATCTTGCGGCCAACGAAATGTTTTCCAGGGAGCAGCCTGTGGATCGTGAGACAGTGATCGCAAAAATTCTGCAAGGCATTGAAGTCTTAAGAAAACAGGCGGATCCGCTGGTTATCGTGACCAATAATGTATTCGAAGACGGCATTGCCTATGACAGTGCTACTATAGAATATATTGAGGCGCTGGGAAGGGTAAACGAGAGGCTTGCCGCGGAGGCAGACGAGGTCGTGGAAGTCGTGGCGGGGATCCCACAGCGGATTAAGGCGTACCCGATCAGCATAGAAAGGAAACAGGCATGCGTATTATCAAATCTTTTTTCATAGCGTTTTCCATGTATTCCAAGATTCCGATGCCGCAGTTTGAGTGGAAGGATGAGGATATGCGGTACGCACTCTGCTTTTTCCCCTGGGTGGGAGCGGTGATCGGTGTCCTGTGGTATCTGTGGAAATGGATCTGTGCCCGGTTCGGAGTGGGAACCTTGTGCTATACGGTGGTGGGAACGGCGATACCGATTCTGATCACCGGGGGCTTTCATGTGGACGGATTTTTAGATACCTGTGATGCCCTGCATTCCTACCAGCCGAGAGAGCGGAAACTGGAGATTCTGAAGGATTCTCATATCGGGGCCTTTGCGGTGATCATGCTGACTCTGTATGGACTGATTTTTCTGGGAGGCTTTTCGGAGATTACGGAATGCCGGACGCTGGTCGTGGCGGGAGCCGGAAGCTTCCTGTCCAGAGTGCTGAGCGGTGTTGCAGTGGTGAGTTTCCCTTCCGCAAAGCAGGAGGGGACGCTGTATCTGTTCGCGGATAAGGCGCATAAAAGAGTGGTAAAAACTGCTTTGTACGCACAGGGAATCCTGTGCATCGGCTTTATGATGTGGACATCTTTCGTGACGGGAGGAATCGCGGTGGCAGCGGCCCTGCTTACTTTTGCGTATTATTACTATCGCAGCAAAAAAGAGTTCGGCGGCATCACCGGAGATACGGCGGGGTATTTTGTGACGTTTTGCGAAGGATGCGTGGTGGTTGCGGCAGCAATCGCAGAACATATGATGCTGACAGTGTAAAATGTATTGCCGGATAGAGTGGCGCAGAAGCACATTTGAAATGGGAGAGGGAAATGATATTAATTATTGGCGGCTTTGCTCAGGGAAAATTACATTATGTAGAGCAGCATTACGTTCAGCGTGAAGACAGGCAGGAAGTGCCGGTTCTGGATGGAACGCTGAGGCTGGCATCGGATAGTAAAATAACATGGGCAACGGAGAGTGCGGTTGAAACAATGCCTGGAAAGCAGACAGAGCAGCCTACAGGGCGGCAGACGGCTGGCCCGCAGGTGATCGTCAATCATCTGCACCGATATATCCGGGAGCAGTTGCGACAGGGAACAGATCCGGAGGCAATGATAGCGAATTTCTATAAGGAATATCCGGACTGCATTCTGATCTGTGACGAGATCGGCAACGGCATCGTCCCCATGGAAGCGGAGGAGAGAACTTACAGAGAATGCACCGGCAGAATTCTGGAAGGGTTGGCGGCGCAGGCAGATGAGGTGGTGAGAGTCGTATGCGGAATCGGCCAGAAAATCAAATAGAGATCCGCCTGACCCTGATCCGGCACGGAGCGACTCTTTCCAATAAAGAAGGACGTTATCTTGGAAAAACGGATGAAGCATTGAGCCCGGAAGGAATAGGAATGCTGAAAAAAGCTGTGGCGGGAGGAAACTATCCGACTGCTGACCTTCTGTTTTCCGGTCCCATGAAGCGGTGTCTCGAGACAGCACAGATCCTGTATCCAGGGCAGACTCCCATTTTTGTCCCGGAGTGGACGGAGATGGATTTCGGTGCATTCGAAGGACACAATTATCAGGAACTTTCCGGGGATCCGGCATATCAGAGATGGATCGACAGCGGCGGTACACTGCCGTTTCCGGAAGGCGAGAGCAGAGAGGAATTCATTCGCAGAAACGTTGCCGGATATGAAAAAATGTTATGCTACATGAAAATGATCTTGGAGAGAAGTGCTGCATCTGAGCAGGGTGATTACAATACAGGATCGGAGAAAACGGAGTTGGAAAGAAGCGATGAAATTGGAGCACAGGACGCCGGGATACAAAGCGTATCCGCAGTCGTCCACGGTGGAACCATCATGGCACTGCTCAGTCATTTTCTGGGAGAGCAATATTTTAATTATCAGGTAAAATGCGGACAGGGTTATAGCGGCAGGCTGGTATTCCTGGCAGGCGGAGGAACCCCGGAGTGGAAAGAATTTCGCCCACTGTCGGCATTTACAAAAGGAGAAACATATTGATGAAATATCATATTCTGGCATTCGGAGCGGGATTTTTACTGGATCAGCTCTTTGGAGATCCCTATTTTCTGCCCCATCCCATCCGGGGAATCGGCTGGCTGATAGCGAAGACAGAAAAGACACTGCGAGCAGGCAATCCACAGGGCAATCCGACCGAGAGAGAGGGGGCGGAGCGCAGACAGGGAAAACTTCTGGTGGTGATCGTTTTACTGTTTACGGGAATGCTGTCGGCACTGATTTTATTCGGTGCTTATGCGATGCATCCGGGACTGGGAGTGGTCATAGAAGCGGTCATGACCTACCAGATTCTGGCGGCGAGGTGTCTTCAGGTGGAGAGCAGCAAGGTGTGGAAACAATTGAACGCCGGGAGCCTGGAGGAAGCCAGAAAAGCGGTATCCATGATCGTAGGCAGGAACACGGAACATCTGACAGAGGAAGGCGTGGCAAAGGCGGCCATCGAGACCGTGGCGGAAAATACGTCCGACGGTGTGATTGCCCCCATGCTGTATACTGCACTGGGAGGCCCGGTGTTGGGATTTTTATATAAGGCAGTCAATACCATGGATTCTATGGTAGGATATAAGAATGAGAAGTATCTTCACTTCGGCAGAGCCGCGGCGAAGCTGGATGATGTGATGAATTTTCTCCCGGCGAGGATCAGCGCGCTGTTGATGGTCGGGACGGCTTTTATCAGTGGGAAAGGCTATAACGGAAAGCAGGCATGGCGTATCTGGCGCAGAGACAACAGAAAGCATGCCAGCCCCAATTCCGCCCAGACGGAATCCGTGTGCGCAGGAGCGCTGGGAATCCAGCTGGCGGGAGATGCCAGTTATTTTGGCAAGGTCGTGAAAAAGCCCTATATCGGGGATCCAACAAGGGCAGTGGAACCGGAGGATATCCGCAGAACGAACCGATTGATGAACCGGACGGCGTGGATCTGTGAGATTCTGTGTCTGGGGATCCTGATTGCGGTGGCAGTGTGAAAAGCAGAGTTTGGCCGGGCGTGAAAGCTTTTGATGATTTGCAGACGATAGAGGACATGAAAAGTCCTATGGTAACAGGAACCGGAAAGGAAGGAAAATGCAGCAGAACATACATGGCGGTGATATTTACAGCAGACAGATACGGCTGGATTTTTCGGTAAACGGCAATCCTTTGGGGATGCCGGATGCGGCGGTGCAGGCGATTCATGAAGCAGTGCAGCATGTGGGAGAATATCCGGATATTACTGCGGCGGCCCTGACGGAAGCCGTGAGCCGGATGTTATCCGGAGAATGTGGCAGAGAAATCCCAAAGGAGTATCTGCTGTTTGGCAACGGGGCATCAGAACTTTTTCTGGCGGTTGTGCATGCACTTAAGCCCCGGAATATTGTGATTCCCGTGCCATCCTTTTACGGATACGAGTATGTGGCGGAAGCAGCAGGCAGCCATATAAAATATGTATATCTGCCGGAAGAGACCGGATTCCGTCCGGGGCGGGAGCTGTTACAGGAGCTGACAGCGGATACAGACATGCTGTTTGTAGCGAATCCCAACAATCCCACGGGGCAGCTGATGGGCAGAGAATATCTGCAGGAACTGTTGGAGCATTGCAGGCAGCAGGGAATCACCGTAGTAGTGGATGAATGTTTTATAGAGTTCTGCGAGTCCGGCCGGGAACAGCCAAAGTTTCTGCTTGGGGAGATCGGACAGTATGAAAATCTGCTACTGGCACGGGCCTTTACGAAAAGCTTTGCTATGCCAGGGGTGCGTCTGGGCTATCTGGTATGCAGCAACGCAGAGCTTCGGGAGAAAATACGCAGGCAGCTACCGGAATGGAACCTGTCGGTGTTTGCCCAGAGAGCGGGCATCGCCTGCGCGGAGCAGTCAGAGCAATATCTGCAAGACACAGTGGAATATGTGAAAAACGAGAGAGAATATTTGTGGGAAGGACTGGAAAAGCTTGGCATCCGGGTGGTGTCCGGAGAAGTGGATTTCCTGTTGCTGTATACCACACAGCCCATCTATGACAGCCTGCTTGCAAAAGGTATCCTGATTCGGAACTGTGAGAATTTCCGGGGACTGGGTGAGGGCTATTATCGGATCGCGGTGAAGAAACATGAAGAGAATGAAGTGCTGTTACAGGAACTTGCGCAGATTACTGCTGAATGAGTTCGTTTTCTTTGCAAAGCAGTAAATAGGAGCAGCCGGAAGACGGAAAATGAATTTTGGGGGAAGGTAACTTATGGAAAAAAAGAGCATTGAATATGTATTGCCGGAAGAAATCGAGAAGCGAAGCTTTGAAATTATTGCTGCAGAACTGGCAGAGCGGGGCATCACTTTGCCTGCGGAGCAGGATCCTGTCACCCGCAGGGTGATCCATACCAGCGCAGATTTTGATTATGCGGAGACGATGACCTATTCCGAAAACGCGGTGGAGATCGCTAAAAACCTGATAAAAAACGGTGCGGATATTGTGACGGATACCAATATGGCACTGGCGGGGATCAATAAGAAGGCGTTGGCTTCTTTTGGCGGGGAAGCCCACTGCTATATGGCGGATGCGGATGTGGCGGCTATGGCGAAGGAACGGAAGACCACCCGGGCGGCTATCAGCATGGAATTGGCTTCGAAGCTGGAAAAACCAGTGATCTTCGCTGTTGGAAATGCGCCTACAGCGTTGATACAGATCTATGAGCTGATGCAGGAAAGGGACTGGTGCCCGGCATTCGTTATCGGGGTCCCTGTGGGTTTCGTGAATGTGGAAGCTGCCAAGGAGCTGATTATGGAGACGGATGTGCCCTATATCATCAATCGTGGAAGAAAAGGCGGCAGCAACGTGGCAGCGGCCATCTGCAATGCCTTGCTGTATGAACTGAAAAAGAATGAATTGAATAACGATTTGAAAGGTACACAAGACAACCGGCGAGACGGAGTAGACAGAGGATAAGGAATGCAGGAGAGCCAGAATACTGGCAGGATCGGCAACTGGAGCTCTGAGCTCACGATATAATGAGCGCAAGAGAGCCAACATGCTTGCATGATTGGCGAACGGCGAATTTGATCATGATAGTTGCGAAGCAACGTCAAGTACCGAAGGTGCGAATCATGATATAATGAGCCTCAAGGAAAAACAAGTGGCTGCAAGCAGACATTTGTTTTTCTGGGCTCATTAGCGAACGAATATCCTGCGAAGCAGGATGTAGAGTGCGATAGCACGAATTCGTGAGCTTATGATACAATAAAGAGAAGCAGCAAATATGAACAAAGGAACAGTAGAAGGAGAAAAAATCAAATGACCATAGCAGAAGCAATACGTGAATATGTCAATGAAACCGAAGGTCTGGAGCTTTATGAGCAGGAGCCGGAAAAGGGTCTGGGGATCCTGGTAAAAGGGGACAATTCCTATATGGAGACGATCATGAACCTGACCAAATATTTCGACGATCACAATGTGGATGATGTGAACCTGGAACTGGAGGGCATGTATGTGGAATGCCAGGGGGATGATGTTATTGTATTTTTCCCTAATATTGAAGCCTGACGTATTGATCCTGGATGGTTACAGACTGAAATAGAAAACGGAGAGTTAAACAGTGAAAAAACATATTTTGTGCATCGGAGATTCCAATACCCACGGGCTTTGCACCGATCCGTCGGAGAGTGCCGACCACGGCAGCAGATATAATGAAGAGGAACGTTGGACCTGCCTGTTACAGAAGGCATTGGGAGCGGAGTATCTGGTCATTGAGGAAGGCTTAAGCGGCAGAACCTGTGTGTATGATGATCCGGACATGGATTCCGTAAATCTGCTGCCGGTATTGCATGCCCTGTTGAACAGCCACGAGCCGTTAGACCTGCTGATCCTGATGTTAGGTACCAATGATTCCAAGGTGAAATTCAATACGGATGCGCGGAAGATTGCAAAGGGCATGCAGATCCTCTTGGAAGAGGCGAAATCGGTTCCCTGCTGGGGAAAGAATGGACCGAAGATCCTGATCGTGGCACCGGTTCCCATCGAAGAGGGTGTGATTTATCCTGATTTTAATGAAAAAAGCGTGGAGACAACGAGAGCACTGGCAAGAGAATATGCTTTTCTGGCAGTGGCTGAGCGGGCGGATTTCTTAGATGCGGGAGGCTGTGAACTGACGAAGGCGGATCATGTGCACCTGACAGCGAAGGGCCACAGACAGCTGGCAGAGCGGATGGAGACCGCCGTGAGGGACATTCTGGGGAAAACGGTACCGGAGGCAGTGGAAGAGAGGAAAGATGGCGACGGGATGGAGGAGATCGTAACGGCAAAAGAGGCAGATCTGCCCCGGATTCTGGAAATCTATGACATCGCCAAAGCCTACATGCGGGCAAGTGGCAATCCCAACCAGTGGAATGGAGCCTATCCGGACCCGGAGACACTGCGGACAGATATGGAGAAACAGCGGCTGTATGTATATAAAAAGAACGGAAGGATCCATGGAGTATTCATGCTTTTGCTGGAAGAGGAACCGACCTATGCCTTTATTGAGGATGGCAGCTGGAGGGAGGAGACTCCTTACGGCACAATCCACCGCCTGGCAGGAGACGGGGAAGTGAAGGGACTGTTTGCAAAATGCGTTGCCTTCTGTGAGAGGAAAGTACCTTACCTGCGTGCGGATACCCATTTTGACAATCACACCATGCAGCACTTATTAGAGAAGAACGGCTTCGAACGCAGAGGCATTATTTACCTGAAAAATGGGGATCCTCGCATCGCTTATCAGAAATAATGCACAATACCGGACCGATTTTCTATGAGCAATATTCACGAAAATAATCAGAAACGCCGAAAGAGACTGACATTTCGGCGTTTCTTTTGGTACAATAAGGGTATACTATTGGTAGTAAACGGAAATTGTGTTTTCAATTTTCTGCAATGGGCAGAGGAAAGGAAGGTCAAGGTGTTTCAGAATGGCGAACGTGTAGTATGTGGCAGTAAGGGCGTTTGCGTGGTGGAAGAGATCACGACATTGGATATTGCAGGAGTGGACAAGAAGAGAGAGTATTATATTTTAAAACCTCTGTATCTGTCTTCCAGTACGGTATATATTCCGGTGGATACGGCAGAAGGTTCCATGCGGAAAGTGCTTGCACATGAGGAGGCGGAGAGTCTGATCCGACAGATTCCGGAGATCCCGCTGATCACCATTGCCAATGACAAACTGCTGGAGCAGGAATATAAGAATTGTCTGAAGGCCTGCAACTGCCAGGATCTGATCCGGATTATCAAGACCATCTACCTGCGCAAGCGGGCCAGAGAAGAGGCGGGACGCAAGGAGACGGCGGTGGATGCCAGATATTTTCGAATCGCAGAGGACCAGTTGTACGGAGAACTGGCGGTGGCACTGGATATGTCCAGAGAAAATGTGGAAAGCTATATAAATACCTCTTTACAATCCGTGTGAAAAGGTCTATTATATCAACATAAGTCCTAAAGCAACAGAAATTTATGATTATTTAAGATCAGAAAACGTTGAAGAGAAGAGTAGGAAGCAGTGAAGGCACCAGAGAGAACCGCCCTGTCGGAGACAGGCGCTGTGAGCGGTTTTGCCGGATGCGGACGAAGACCGTCTCGGAGTGGCTTTAATACAGCCCGGCAGCTCCCGTTACGAGCAAATGAGTGGCAGTTATCTTTAGATAATTGCAATCAGGGTGGAACCGCGTGTGATACGTCCCTTGCAGATCGTTGCAAGGGACTTTTATTTTGCGACTATTCAGAGTAGCATCGCAGATGCGATTTTGCGAATGAAGGTGCTGAATAGTTTAGAAAACAACAAAAAGGAGAACAAAAATGGTTAATTTTAAGGAAGACGAAAGACTGACAACTCTGAATCATTCCTGTGCCCATGTTATGGCACAGGCTGTCAAGCATCTGTACCCTCATGCAAAATTCTGGGTAGGACCTGTGGTAAAGGAAGGATTCTATTATGATATCGATCTCGGCAACGATGTGGTCAATGATGAAGTGATCGCTGCCATCGAAAAAGAGATGAAGAAGATCTGTAAGGAAGGCAAGAAGATCTACAGAAGAGAAGTTTCCAAGGCAGAAGCCATGGAAATGTTCAAGGATGATATGTACAAGCTGGACCTGATCAGCAATCTGGAAGACGGCAACATCACTGTATACGATCAGGGTGATTTCACCGATCTGTGCCGTGGACCTCACGTAGACAACACCAAGCTGTGCAAGAACTTCAAACTGGTAAAACACTCCGGAGTATATTGGAAGGGCGATGCCAACAACCACGTAATGCAGCGTATCTATGGTGTCTGCTTCCCTACCGCAGAGGAACTGGAAGCACATCTGAAAGAGCTGGAAGAGGCCAAAGAGCGTGACCACAGAAAGATCGGCAAGGAAATGGAACTGTTCATGACTGATGATCTGGTAGGCCGCGGACTTCCCATGTTCCTTCCCAAGGGTTACACCGTATGGCAGGAACTGGAGAATTATATCAAGGATAAAGAGAGAAGACTGGGCTATCTGCATGTTATGACCCCCTGTGTCGGTACTGTGAATCTGTACAAGACTTCCGGTCACTGGGATCACTACAAGGAGAACATGTTCCCTCCCATGGAAGTGGAAGGAGAGTCCTTCGTACTGCGTCCCATGAACTGCCCTCACCACATGATGATCTACGCTAACACACAGCACTCCTACAAGGATCTGCCTATCCGTATCGGTGAGATCGCCCATGACTTCCGTTTTGAAGCCAGCGGAACCCTGAAGGGTATCGAAAGAGGCAGACATTTCTGCCAGAATGATGCCCATCTGTTCGTAACACCGGAGCAGATCGAGTCCGAGTTCTCCAAGGTAGTAGACCTGATCTTCAATACCTACAAGGATTTCGGTATTACCGATTACAGATGTGTCCTGTCTCTGAGAGATCCGGAGGACAAGGTAAAATATCACGATGATGATGAGATGTGGAACAATGCGGAGAATGCTCTGCGTAAGGTTCTGAATGATCTGGGCATCGAGTACACCGAGGAGATCGGTGAAGCTGCATTCTACGGACCGAAGCTGGATGTAAACGTAAAGCCCGCTGTAGGTAATGAGTACACCCTGTCTACCTGTCAGCTGGATTTCTGCCTGCCTGCAAAATTCAACCTGACCTATGTGGACAAGGACGGTCAGAAGAAGACTCCCGTGGTTCTGCACAGAGCAATCCTGGGATCTCTGGACAGATTCATGGCTTATATCCTTGAGGAGACCAAGGGCAACCTGCCTCTGTGGCTGGCTCCCGTACAGGCTATGATCCTGCCGGTCAAGAACGATGACGAAGAGCTGAATGCTTATGCCCATGATCTGTACGGTTATCTGCTGGACAATAACATCAGAGCGGACATCGATGAGAGAGCAGAGAAGCTGGGTTATCGTGTAAGAGAAGCACAGGTGAAAAAAATCCCTTACCTGATCATCTTAGGAAAACAGGAAGCACAGGACGGCACCGTAAGCTATCGTCTGCACGGACAGCAGAACACCACTACGGTATCCAGAGACGAATTCCTGGCTATGTTAAAGGATGAGATCGCAACCAAGAGGCTGAGCAAGTAAGCCGATTGCCGGATAAAATCAAGTAGGAAAATATGAAAATCGCCGTTTCCTTATAAAAAGAAAAAGGGAGACGGCGATTTTTTGAATGGTATGACAAGAAACAGTATTTCGATATTAGTTTTTACGAGCAACGAGATGGGCACGCATTTTTGCCTGTGCCTCGAAAGAAACCACTTCAAAACCGGCAGTTTCCGCAAATGAATAATTTTTTTAAATCTGCACAGACTATCCATGACGCGTGGCGGGACTGCATCGGCTCTTTTGCCGCGTGTCCTCTTTTAAAATTTTAAAATCAAAAAAGAAGACGAGAAGCCGCAGAAAGCGGCAGAAGGCGAGGGAAACGTGGCAGATTTAAAATGTGTTGTGGAAAATTGTACCTATAACAAGGACTGTCTGTGCAGCAAGGGAGACATCATGGTGGGAGGTAAGCATGCCTGTGATTGTGACGGCACCTGCTGCGAGAGCTTTGCGCAGAAGAGAGAGGGAAGAGAGTCTTTCAGTAATTCCCTGTCTCATCCAAGCCATACCATCAGTATCGACTGTGAGGCGGTAAAATGTATTTATAACAGCAATTACAAGTGTGTGGCGGATCATGTGGATATCAAGGGCTGCGGAGCCAGCGACTGCAGAGAGACCGCCTGTGCTACTTTTTCGGAAAAGTAAATCACGGAAAAGAAAATCAGTATTCCGGCTTGACAAATGTTCCGAAACTGCGGATAATAGAGCAAGTGATCGGATTCGGCGGGAGACCGCCGGTACATAGAATACAGTAATCTGAAAAAATATAATATTATTGTAAAACGGGGTTGACATCAGGAAAACTCCGTGGTATTCTATTTAAGCGTGTGAAGAACACGGCACAACAAGCAGAGTATCCACTCTCACCTTACGGCGCAGGCTAGTAAGCGTTCAGATTTTTCATAGACAGCGAACTCGTTTGGAATTTGTTTGAATGATGGCAGTCCGTGAAGGGAACAGGTGGATAGTTATGCTATCTGCTTTTTTTATTGTTTAATACATTTTCTTATGGAGGTACACAACCATTAGCGATTTAATGATTAATGAACAGATCAGAGACAAAGAAGTACGACTGATTGGAGAAGACGGAGAACAGCTCGGAATCGTTTCTTCCAGAGATGCCCTGAAGATGGCAGAGGAAGCCGGACTCGACCTGGTGAAGATTGCTCCTACGGCAAAGCCTCCTGTTTGTAAGATCGTGGATTACGGTAAGTACAAATACGAGCAGGTGAGAAAAGAGAAGGAAGCAAAGAAGAAGCAGAAGGTCATCGATATCAAGGAGATCAGACTTTCCCCCAATATCGACACCAACGATCTGAATACCAAGATCGGTGCAGCCAGAAAGTTCCTGACCAAGGGAGACAGAGTGAAGATCACCCTGAGATTCCGCGGCAGAGAGATGGCACACATGAACAACAGCAAGCATATCTTAGATGATATCGCACAGAGCCTGTCCGATATTGCGGTAGTGGAAAAAGCTCCCAAGGTAGAAGGCAGAAGCATGACTATGTTTTTAACTGAGAAGCGTTAATTCGTACAGTTAAAAAGTGCCGGGATCCGGCACGATAGATTAAGTAAAGTTTAGGAGGAACTCGTTATGCCCAAAATGAAGACAAGCAGAGCAGCAGCTAAGCGCTTTAAAGCAACAGGAACCGGTAAGTTAAAGAGATCTAAAGCTTACAAGAGCCATATCTTAACCAAGAAATCTACCAAGAGAAAACGTAATCTGAGAAAGCCTGCAATTACGGATGCAACTAATGTTAAGAATATGAAGAAGATTTTACCTTATTTATAATTCAGGCGAGGAGGAAATAAGACATGGCAAGAATTAAAGGTGGCTTAAATGCCAAGAAGAAACACAATAGAGTATTAAAGCTTGCAAAGGGCTACAGAGGCGCAAGAAGCAAGCAGTACAGAGTAGCAAAGCAGTCTGTTATGAGAGCTCTGACCAGCTCTTATGCAGGTAGAAAAGAGAGAAAGCGTCAGTTCAGACAGCTGTGGATCGCTCGTATCAACGCAGCAGCCAGAATGAACGGTTTATCCTACAGCAAATTCATGTATGGTCTGAAGCTTGCAGGCGTTGACATGAACAGAAAGATGCTGGCAGACCTGGCAGTTAACGATGCAGAAGGTTTCAAGACCCTTGCAGAGCTGGCTAAGTCCAAGATTGCATAATTAAAGCAACTGTTAAGGCTGGACACACTGTTTTCGGATGGTGCGGACAGCCTTTCTTTTTTTGTAACTATTCAGAACCATGGAACTATCACGAAATATTCATCGAATGCTTGCATTCGTAAAGATATTATGTGATAGTTATAGGGCGACAGAATAGTTACTGATTAGAAGAGGAGACTACTATGATAAATCCCGGAATGATGATGAAACTGATGAATGCGAAGAATACCTTCGAGAGTAATCATCCCAAATTTGTAGCGTTTGTAAGCAGATTTTTTATGGGTGGAGCGATCACGGAAGGAACCATTATCGAGATCACGATCACAAGACCCGGTGAAGAGCCTGTGTCCACGAATCTGAAGGTACAGAAATCCGATCTGGATCTGGTAGAGGAGCTTAAGAATCTGAGATGAAGATAATATTTTTTGATATTGACGGAACCTTAATATGCGGAGGAAGTGAACTGATGTCAGAGAGCACGAAGGAAGCCATCCGCATCGCCAGAGCCAACGGTCATATCTGCATGATCAATACCGGGCGTACGAAACGGCTGGTAGGGGAAAATCTTACCGGACAGGTGGAATTCGACGGATTGTTATTAGGCTGCGGAACGGAGATTGAATATCATGGAAAACGGCTGATGCACAAGACCTTTTCCATGGAGGAGTCTAAGGCAATTCTGGCAGCTATGAAAAAATATCATGTGGATGCGGTTCTGGAAGGCAGCAGGGAAGACTATGCTCCCAGAGGAGAAGAAGTATTTACCGAGACTTTCCGTCATATGGCACGTGAGATTGAGAATAGAAAATACGATCGCTATGCCAATGCACCGGGCAACTACGATAAATTATATGCCTATGCAGAGACTCCGGCGGGAATGGACGGAATGAAGCATGACCTGTCGGAAATACTGGATTTTATCGACAGAGAACAAGGGTTTTACGAGATTGTTCCCAAAGGATATTCCAAGGCAACAGCAATCCGTTACATTACGGACTATTTGAAGATCCCCATGGAAGACACTGTGGCCATCGGAGACAGCAATAACGACCTGCCGATGTTAAAGTATGCCCACACCAGCATTGCTATGGGTAATTCCAGTAAACAGGTGTTGGAAACAGCAGATTATATCACCACGGACGTGGATAAAGACGGCATTTGGAACGCTCTGAGGTGGTTGGGAGTCTTGGATAAGTAAAAAGGATAAGCAAATAAGTAAAATGGTAAAAATGTAAAAATAGTAAAAATTAGGACTGGCAAAATAAAGGAACATGGAGTATAATATCTTATGTTCCTTTGCAGATATGGTTCATCGGTAGAACGCTAGCTTCCCAAGCTGGAAAGGCGGGTTCGATTCCCGTTATCTGCTTATTTGAAATTTCGTTGAAAGTGCGGGAAAACCAATATTTATCGGCATTCCCGCACTTTTCATTATTTCCGAATTAAAAGCATTTTTGCCTAAAAATGCAACACACCTTACAGGTTTAATTTCTGAATCAGAGCATCCTGCAATACCTGTGAAAAATTTACATTCATGTCTGTAGCAGCTTCATTCAGCCATTCAGGAATGGAAAGAGTTTTTTTGATGGCTTTGGAGTTATGCTTTTTCTGGTATGCTATGAGGTCAAAGGGCACAATTATACAGAAGGTATCGGAAACTGCAGTGGTGGCATAGGGCTCTGTGGCCGGGGGAAGAGATTCCCTATTCTCTATACGGGAGACTACGGCAAGACCAAGTGCATCCCATGCCATTTCGTAGGCATCCTGCATATTTTCCCCCTGTGTCATACATTCGGGGAAATCCGGGAAGGTGATCCAAAAGCCTCCTTCTTCTGCTTTATGAAAAAGTGCCGGATAAAAAAGTTTTTTCATTTTGGTTCTCCTTGTTAATATTTGTTATTTTAAGCCAGCTTGTTTCAGAATTGCCTGTTCCAGACCTTTTTTTATGTCTTTGCAATGGTAAGGAACAATAACGGTTTTATGAGTATCGGTGTTCTTCAGCTTTACATGGGAGCCGTTCTGGCTGATAATAGCAAAACCGTTTTTTAAGAGGAGTTTGATCATCTCCTGTGAGGTCATTGGCATCTTTGGTATCGCCTTTCCTACCTCAAATTCATTTTAATACGTAATATTACGTATGTCAATAAATAATACGTAATATTACATATAAAAAGAAAGAAGTAATAGTAGTGTGTTTGGGTAATATAAAACAGTAATTTTGAAAAACAGAATATTTCAGAATAGCATCAGCCGCCGAGTGTTCTACGGGATATTCAATAAGGTGAACCTAGACACTGGCGATACGGGCGAACCGCACTCCTCCCGGAACTGATGCCAAGGTTATTATATAACGATACGCAGAAGGACACAATGGGAAGTGTCAGTTTTGCGTATTTTTTTATGGGTTGACAATAATCCGATTTCGGATTATAATGCCGCTTAGTCCGATTTCGGATAAAAACAAACAGATGCAACGATGTAGTTACAGGAGGAAAGCGATATGGAAGAGGAAAGCAGAAAATCTTTTGCGCAGATCACATTGTACAATCAGCTGATCAAAGAGATGGATGACCTGTACCGGGTCTATGCAAAAAACTGTAATCTGTCGGAGACGGCTTTCTGGATTCTGTATTGTATCCGGGAACGGGAAAAAGAGGCGTTTACCCAGAGGGAGATCTGCGACTATTGGTTCTACACGCCCCAGACAGTGAATTCCGCACTGAAAAATATGACGGAGGAAGGTCTGCTTATTCTGCGGGCGGAGGAAGACAACCGCAAGAATAAGAGAATATATCTCACAGAGAAGGGGAAAGAGACTGTGGAGAGGATCGTGGTTCCGCTGATGGATGCGGAGCGCCGGGCATTGGCGGCGATAGGAGAGCAGGAGGCAGAAATATTACTGAAAACTATGAAAAAACATACGGAATTTTTCCGGGAAGAAATAGAGGAACTGACAAGACAAGGGGATCCCGCGTGATCGCAGGAACCTCCGATGATGACATGAAAACGATGCCTGCATAATTCGCAGAAGTATCTGTTGAGAAAGTGCCGGAAGGCATGCGGGTAATAGTAAGGCATGAGGTTATTATGAAAATACAGTTATCTGATCATTTTAGTTATAAACGGCTGCTGCGTTTCGTGGCACCGTCCATTTTAATGTTGTTATGTACTTCGGTGTACAGTATCGTCGATGGCTTTTTTGTATCCAACTATGTGGGAAAGACGCCTTTCGCCGCCTTGAATCTGGTGATGCCGGTGCTGATGGGTGTGGGAACTCTTGGATTCATGGCAGGTACCGGAGGAAGTGCCGTGGTCTCCATGACGCTGGGAGAAGGGAAAAAGGAACTGGCTAACGAATATTTTTCGCTGATCGTATATGTGACACTGGTGGTGTCAATCGTGGTGGGATTCATCTGTTTTGCACTGGCACCGCAGATCGCACTGGCACTGGGGGCTGACGGAGAACTGGAAGCGGACTGCGTGCGTTATTCCAGAATCTTGTTTTTGTCCTCCCCGGCATTTGTTATGCAGTATTTGTTCCAGAGCTTTTTTATCGCAGCGGAGAAGCCGGCTTTGAGTTTAAAAGTAAATGTGATCGCAGGACTGACCAATGCGGTGCTAGACTATGTGTTGATCGTGGTATTTCCTTTGGAACTGGTGGGAGCAGCACTGGCTACCGCAGCGGGACAGCTCGTCGGCGGAATCATCCCTGTAATCTATTTTTCCAGAGAGAACGGCAGCTTACTGCAGCTGGGGAAGGCGAAGTGGCATGGAAAAGTCATCTGGCAGACTGTGACCAACGGATCTTCTGAGCTGGTGACAAATATCTCTACCTCTATCGTTAGCATCCTGTATAACTTCCAGCTGATGGAAGCAGCAGGCGAGAATGGTGTGGCGGCTTATGGCATCATCATGTACGTGGACATTATTTTCATGACCTTGTATCTGGGATATTCCCTGGGATCTGCTCCTATCGTCAGCTTCCATTACGGTGCGGGCAATCATGCGGAACTGAAAAATCTTTGCCGGAAAAGTCTGGTCATTATCTCGGCCGGCGGTGTGATTCTGCTGACCGCTTCTCAGATTCTGGCCGGACCGTTAGTAAAAATCTTCGCAAACTACGATCAGGAGTTATTGGAGATGACCACCTGGGGATTTCGGATCTATGCCATTGCTTTCATGGTCCGCGGCATGAACGTGTGGGGTTCCTCCTTCTTCACAGCCCTGAACAACGGAGCCGTATCCGCAGCAATCTCTTTCCTGCGTACCTTCGTGTTCCAGATCGTCATCGTGCTGATCCTGCCGAAACTGATCGGCATTACCGGTGTATGGCTGTCCATCGTACTGGCAGAGTTCCTGGCACTGTTTGTGACAATAGGATTCCTGATCGCCAAGAGAAAAAAATATTATTATGCATAACTATTCAGAGCCATGCAAACTGCGTTCTGCGAATGCTTCGGATTGTTTCCTTGACAGAAAAATGACAAATACTTATACTGAAAGTGCACTTTGTTCTCTATAAAAGCGCAGAAACGAGGAAATGAAAATGGGTGTTTTATCGAACTTAGAACCGAAGAAAGTATTTTACTATTTTGAAGAGATCACGAAGATCCCTCACGGCTCCGGCAATGTGGAGCAGATCAGCGATTTCCTGGTGGACTTTGCGAAAGCACATAAGCTTTTCTATATACAGGATGCTATGAAAAATGTCATTATGGTCAAGGAGGCAACTCCCGGATACGAGAATGAACCGGTGGTGATCCTGCAGGGACATATGGACATGGTAGCGGTGCAGACACCGGATTGCACCATGGATATGAAGACGGAAGGACTGAAGGTAGGAATCGACGGAGACAGCGTCTATGCGGAGAATACCAGCCTCGGCGGCGATGATGGTATCGCTGTGGCTTATGCACTGGCATTATTGGATTCCGAGGACATCAGGCATCCCCGTTTGGAAGTCATCATTACGGTGGATGAGGAAGTCGGTATGGATGGAGCCAGAGAGATTGACCTGTCTATGTTACAGGGTCATCGCATGATCAATCTGGATTCCGAGGACGAAGGCATTTTCCTGACCAGCTGTGCTGGCGGTGCCAGAGTGAACTGCCGTTTCCCGATGAAAAAACAGGAGCTTACGGGCGTGCGCTATGAGGTGGAAGTCTCCGGCCTCTTAGGAGGACATTCCGGCGGAGAGATACATAAGGAAAGGGGCAATTCCAATTGTATCCTGGGAAGACTTCTGTGGAAGCTGTCTGAGAAAATGCCTGTAGGACTGGTATCTGCGGACGGAGGACTGGCAGACAATGCCATCCCCAGACAGACGAAAGCAGTAGTCGTAGTAGAGGAGAAAGATGCGGAAAGCTTAGAGCAGCAGGTAGCAGCTTTGGCAGCAGAACTGGGGGACGAACTTGCCACCAAGGATCCGGACGTAAAGGTAACCGCAAAAAGGTTAGCAGACACTGCAGAGACAATCACCTGTGCTGCGCCGGAAGCTACAAAACGTGTGGCAGCCTTTTTGCAGGCGACTCCAAACGGCGTACAGGCGATGAGCGCAGATATGCCGGGGCTGGTACAGACTTCCCTGAATCTGGGTATCCTGAAAGCAGATGTGGAAGTTTTACGGGCAGAGTATTCTGTCAGAAGCAGCGTGGAAAGTGAGAAAGATAACCTGATCGCAAAGCTTTCTGCACTGGTGGAACTGACAGGCGGCGATTACGTGGTGACCGGAGATTATCCCGGCTGGAAATACCGTGTGCATTCTCCACTGCGGGAAAAAATGGTGAAGCTGTATGCGGAAATGTACGGCACTGAGCCCAAGGTGGAGGCTATCCATGCAGGACTGGAGTGCGGACTGTTAGGCAGCAAGATCACAGACCTTGATTGTGTATCCATGGGACCGGATATGAAGGACATTCATACGACCGAGGAGACCTTAAGCATATCTTCCACGAAGAGAGTATGGGAATATCTGGTAAGGGTTCTGGAGACGAAGGACTGACTGAATTTGAGTAACAGGAAGTCCAGAGAAGCAAATAAGATAGAAACGATCGAAAAATGTAAAGAGTTAGCAAATTGAAAAAGCTAAAATATAAATAACGTTGGAGGAAATACACTGTCACGGCGGTGTCAATAAAAAAATGAGCGATAAGATTTTATTCCAGTGTGACTATAATGAGGGAGCGCATCCGAAGGTGCTGGAGCGCCTGGTGCAGACCAATATGGAGCAGACACCGGGCTACAGTGAGGATAAATACTGTGAAGAGGCGCGCAAGAAGATCCGTAAGGCATGTGGGGATGACAGCCTGGCAGTCCATTTCCTGGTAGGTGGGACCCAAACCAATGTCACAGTGATCAATGCAGCACTTCGCAAGCACCAGGGCGTGCTCTGCGCTGTCACGGGACATATCAATGTCCATGAGACCGGTGCGGTGGAAGCCTGCGGACATAAGGTACTGGGACTAGAAAGCCCCGACGGTAAGATCACGGCAGCACAGGTAGCAGAGACTTACGAAGCCCATATTCACAACGACAGCTTTGAACACATGGTACAGCCGAAAATGGTTTATATTTCAAATCCCACAGAGGTTGGAACCATTTACAGCAAAGCGGAACTGACCGCTCTGTCCGAGACCTGTCACAAATACGGACTGTATCTGTTCTTAGATGGCGCCAGACTGGGCTACGGACTGGCAGCGCCGGACAACGATCTGACATTACCGGAGATCGCGGCGCTTTGTGATGTCTTTTACATCGGTGGAACCAAGGTCGGCGCATTGTTCGGAGAAGCAGTAGTGATCAAAAATCCGGAGCTTGCACAGGATTTCCGATATCTCATCAAGCAGAACGGCGGCATGCTTGCCAAGGGGAGATTGCTGGGACTGCAGTTTGATGCGCTTTTCACAGATGGTCTCTATCAGGAGATCTCTGCCCATGCCATTGCCATGGCGGAGAAGCTGCGGGAGGCATTTACGGCGAAGGGTTACAACTATCTGGCACCCAACCGGACGAACCAGATCTTCGTCATTGTGCCGGATGCACACCTGGCGAAGATTTCAGAACAGTTCGAGTACAGCTATGACCAGCGGATCGATGCCACACACAGCTGCGTGCGATTCTGTACCAGCTGGGCCACGAAGGAAGAAAATGTGGATGCACTGATCCGGTGCGTGGAAAAATTATAATATGTTTGGAAGATTCCGCAAGCCAGGAAAGGTTTGCGGAATTTTAAAAATCAGTAATCAATGAGGTATAGAACAGAGGAGAAAACACATGGATAAAGAAATGACCAATGCCATTCAGTTAAGCATCATTTCAGTGGTTATTGGGCATTGTTTGTTAGTTTAACGATTATAGAAATTGTAAAAATGCTGATGGTCTATTTCAAATTTGAACAAGGTAAAAAGATAATTACCGCTTTGTCTGTAGGACTTAGTATAATTGCTGTTTTGTTTTTGGCTATGGCAAGAGAGCCGTATGCGATAACCGTAATGTTCTTATTATTGTTTATTAAAGGCGGTCTGCTTTATAAACAAGCTAAGGCAGGTCAATGAGATATCCCATGAGGTCTTCTGTTAATCGGTCAATGAAGGTGGCATATGAAGGATAAATCATTGGGAAATGGTTTATGGAAAGGGGACGGGAAATGACAGAAAACAGTTATAATACACCCTGTGGCTGCATTCATTATTTTGTAAATATAATAGATAAACAGAAAATTACGTTAGTGTTTTTACCGGGACTTACGGCAGACCATAGGCTTTTTGAAAAGCAGACAGAATATTTTGAGAAGAGACAGAATGTGTTTGTATGGGATGCACCATCACATGCATTATCCAGACCATTTACGAATAATTACAGTCTGTCTGATATGGCAGAATGGCTTTATGAAATCTTAGTAAAAGAAGAAATTTATAATCCCATAATTATCGGTCAGTCTATGGGGGGATATCTGGCTCAAATGTATATGGAATTATATCCGGATAAGATAAAAGGCTTTATCTCTATTGATTCTGCACCTCTTCAAAAGTCTTATATGACCGCAGTGGAAATATGGCTTCTTGAAAGAGCAGAGCCATTATATAAGATATATCCATGGAAAGTGCTTCTTAGGGCAGGGTCAAGAGGGTGCGCAGAGACGGATTATGGTCAGAATCTTATGCGGAAGATGATGATGTCCTATGATTCAGATCCTGAAGAATATGCAAGGCTCGCCGGTTTTGGGTACAGAATGCTTGCTGAGGCAATCAAAGCAGATCTGCCATATCGTATCAGTTGTCCGGCACTTCTTATCTGTGGAGAAAAGGATAAAGCAGGTTCAGCAAAAAGCTATAATAAGAAATGGCATCAGAGAGAAGGTTTACCGCTTAAATGGATAAAAAATGCCGGTCATAATTCCAATACTGACCAACCGGATGAAGTAAACAGACTGATAGAAAAATTTTTCAGCGAGGTAGATGGGAAAGGAGTGTCTGGATGATTAAGTGGAGCTCATAAGCATGCTGAAATTGGGAATCACTGAGAAAAATGAACTGGTCGGAATGGAATTTAACTTTGGGGCGCATTCTTTGACTTTTTGCCTGTTACGCCCCGGGACTTTGCGGGTTCCGGGGCATTTTTTTGAAACAGTGTTTGTTAAGCCCCGTTGGCGTTCTGAAAGCGGGGCGTAAATCTTAAAATGTTTCAGATAAGCCCCGTTGGCGTTCTGAAAGCGGGGCGTAAATCTTTAAAATGTTTCAGATAAGCCCCGTTAGTGTTTCGATAGTGGGGCGTAATCTACCAAAATTCTACAGTATACCCCGATGACTTCCAAGCAGAAAGATTCAATACGCATATGTGGCTATAGGGAAACACCAAAAGGAAACATAGAGAAAATCAGAAAAGTACCATGATACAACATGAAATGTAACAAAAAAAGTCCTTGAAAATCAAGGACTTTACAATGAATCGGAGTGGCGGGATTCGAACTCGCGACCTCCGCCTCCCTAAGACGGCGCTCTAACCAAGCTGAGCCACACCCCGAAACGCAAGTAAGATAATACCATGGAATTTTACAAAAAGCAAGAGTTTTTTTATAAAAAGTTAATTTGCCCATTTTGAGTCTATTGTCGTACAATATAATGAGTATAAGGAAGTCTACATGTTTACATGATTGACGAACGACAACCTTAGCGAATGAATATCCTGTGAAGTAAGATGTAGAGTACGATGGTACGAATGCGTGAGCTTATAATAGAATTACATAAGCTATATCGAGGAAGAACAGAAAATAATACATAAAACAGTGGAGGACAGGCTATGGCCAATACAACGAAACTGGCGTTGGAAGCAGCTTTGAAAAAAGAACTTCTCACGAAGTCTCTGGATAAGATCACCATTAACGAACTTGCAGAGGACTGCGGCATCAGCCGGATGGCTTTTTACTATCATTTCAAGGACATCTATGATCTGGTAGAGTGGGTTTGTGTGGAAGACGGCACGAAGGCACTGCAGGGGAAGAAGACCTACGAGAACTGGCAAGAAGGCTTCTGCCAGATTTTCGAGGCAGTGCAGGAGAATAAACCTTTCATTATGAATGTCTACCGCTGCGTGGATCGCCAGAAGATCGAAAGCTACTTAAACAAGTTGACCTACCAGCTCATTGCGGACGTGGTGGAGGAAAAATGCACCGGCATGCAGGTAGCGGAGGAACACAAGGAATTCATTGCCGGATTTTACAAATACGGTTTTGTGGGTGTGATGTTAGACTGGATTGATCGGGGAATGAAGGACGATTATCATAAGATCGTTGAAGAACTGGCAATCACTCTTTACGGAAACATCAGCCGCTCCATCGAGAATTTTGAGCACACGGAAAAGAAATTCTGAAATAGTATAAGTACTTTACAAAAAGGGCAGGATGATAAAAACTTTATCATTTATCCTCTTTTGTAAATTGGTTTTCTTATAAAAAAGAAGTAGGATACTATTTGTAAACAGAAAAACATTTGAGAGTCATCAAAGAAAGGTGGTAATCACTATGGCAAAAAAGAATAATATCGGACTGGGACTGGCAGCGCTGGCAGTAGGTGCAGGCGCAGTGGCAGCAGTAACCAAGGGACATAAGGCAGAGGTGAAGAAAGAGGAGAGAAAGGCAGCTGTCAAGGCAGCCAAGAAAGACTACCGCAATACCGAGCTTGGAAGATACGACAAGAACAGTAAGGGCATCTATTATTCCAACGGTAACTACGAAGCCTTCGCAAGACCTAAGAAGCCCGCAGGAGTGGACGAGAAGAACGCTTACATCGTAGGCAGCGGTCTGGCATCTTTAGCAGCAGCGTGTTTCCTGGTACGTGACGGACAGATGCCCGGTTCCCATATTCACATCTTAGAGGCAATGGATATCGCAGGCGGTGCCTGTGACGGTATTTTTGATTCTGCCAGAGGCTACGTCATGCGTGGCGGACGTGAGATGGAGAACCATTTTGAATGTCTGTGGGATCTGTTCCGCAGCATTCCCTCTCTGGAAGTACCCGGAGCCAGCGTACTGGATGAGTATTACTGGCTGAACAAGGAAGATCCCAACTATTCTCTGTGCCGTGCAACGAAGGATTGTGGACAGGATGCCCATACCGATGGCAAGTTCAACTTAAGCCAGAAGGGCTGCATGGAGATCATGAAGCTGTTCATGACAAAGGACGAGGATCTGTATGACAAGACCATTGAAGATGTTTTCGATGATGAAGTATTTAACTCCACCTTCTGGTTATATTGGAGAACCATGTTCGCTTTCGAGAACTGGCACAGCGCACTGGAAATGAAGCTTTACTTCCAAAGATTTATCCATCATATTTCCGGACTGCCTGACTTCAGTGCCCTGAAGTTCACCAAGTACAACCAGTACGAGTCTCTGATCCTTCCCATGAAGAAGTATCTGGAGGCAGCAGGTGTGGACTTCCAGTTCAACACCGAAGTGACAAATGTTATTTTTGATATCAATGACGGCAAAAAGGTGGCAAAGGCTATCGAGTGCAAGGTAAAAGGTGTAGAGAAGGGCATTGTCCTCACCGAGAACGACCTGGTATTCGTTACCAACGGAAGCTGTACCGAGGGTACTATCTACGGTGACCAGAACCATGCACCCAACGGTGACGCGGAGGTTCGCACCAGCGGCGTATGGAGCCTGTGGAAAAATATCGCAAAACAGGATCCTTCCTTCGGACATCCCGAGAAGTTCTGTTCTGATGTCTCCAAGACTAACTGGGAATCCGCTACCGTGACCACACTGGATGACAAGATCATTCCTTATATCACCAATATCTGCAAGCGTGACCCCAGAAGCGGTAAGGTCGTAACCGGCGGTATCGTAAGCTGCCAGGATTCCAAGTGGCTCATGAGCTGGACAATCAACCGTCAGGGACAGTTCAAGGAACAGGACAAAAATCAGGTATGTGTATGGGTATACGGTCTGTTTACCGACGTACCCGGCGATTATATTAAGAAGCCCATGAAGGATTGTACCGGTAAAGAGATCACCGAAGAGTGGCTGTATCACTTAGGTGTGCCCGTAGAAGATATCGAGGATCTGGCAGAGCACAGCGCAGTCTGCGTACCTACCATGATGCCTTATATTACCGCATTCTTCATGCCCAGAACCAAGGGTGACCGTCCCGATGTCATTCCCGACGGCTGTGTGAACTTCGCTTTCTTAGGCCAGTTTGCAGAGACCCCGAGAGACACCGTGTTCACCACAGAGTATTCCGTGAGAACCGCTATGGAGGCTGTCTACGGACTGTTAGGTGTAGACAGAGGTGTGCCTGAGGTATGGGGAAGTGTATATGATGTCAGAGAGTTATTGGACAGCAGCGTGAAGCTGATGGATGGCATGTCTCCTCTGGAGATTGAACTGCCCGGACCTTTAAATGCACTGAAGAAGCCGCTGCTTCGCGTAATGAAGGGCACTGTAGTGGAAAAACTGCTGCGTGACCACAATGTGATCAAAGACGGCATGCTGGATTAGAATTGTATATGGAATAAAAGTGCGAAGACTCCCATCGGAAAAATCCGGTGGGAGTCTTCGCACTGCGGCGGTTATGAAATATGTCGCAAAAGCGACCCGCCGCAGGCGGAGAATCTCGCAAGCGATATTCTTTTTTATGCAAAAAGCTTCTGTAAAAAGCATGTAAAGAAAGTTGAACAAATGTAAGCGGTTACATAATACCAAAGTACTAGACAAAACAAACAAAAACACAATAGCTATTTTCAACATTATGCACGAAAATCGGTAGTCTGTCAAAAAATTATCAATTTCGGCTTGATATTCTATTGGTAGATTGTTACAATATCAAAGTACTAAAAACCGAGGCCGAAATGCTCCGGTAATGGTTTGGGTTACAAAGTTTTGTCAAAAATATTATAAAAAGGGAGACAAAGAAGTATGAAGAAATGGGTATATTTGTTTACCGAAGGTAATGCAAACATGCGCGAACTGCTTGGTGGTAAGGGCGCGAATCTGGCTGAGATGACCAACATTGGTCTGCCGGTTCCTCAGGGCTTCACCATTACAACAGAGGCATGTACACAGTATTATGAAGATGGACGCGAGATCAATGAAGAGATCCAGGGTCAGATCAACGAGTACATTACTAAGATGGAAGAGATCACCGGCAAAAAGTTCGGCGACCACGAGAATCCTTTGTTAGTATCCGTTCGTTCCGGCGCGAGAGCATCCATGCCCGGTATGATGGATACCATTCTGAACCTTGGTCTGAATGAGACCGTTGTTAACGTAATCGCTGAGAAGTCCGGCAACCCTCGTTGGGCTTGGGACTGCTATAGAAGATTTATCCAGATGTATTCCGACGTTGTTATGGAAGTAGGTAAGAAGTACTTCGAGCAGCTGATCGATGCAATGAAAGAGAAGAAGGGTGTTAAGCAGGACGTTGAGCTTACTGCTGATGATCTGAAGGAGCTGGCTGGCCAGTTCAAGGCTGAGTATAAGGCTAAGATCGGTGTAGACTTCCCTGATGATCCCAAGGAACAGCTGATGGGCGCTATCAAAGCTGTATTCCGTTCCTGGGACAACCCGCGTGCAAACGTTTATCGTCGTGACAACGATATCCCTTATTCCTGGGGTACTGCTGTTAACGTTCAGTCTATGGCATTCGGTAACATGGGTGATGACTGTGGTACCGGTGTTGCATTTACCAGAGATCCGGCTACCGGTGCTAAGGGCCTGTTCGGTGAGTTCCTGACCAACGCACAGGGTGAGGACGTAGTAGCAGGTGTTCGTACACCTATGAAGATCGCTGAGATGGCTGACAAATTCCCTGAGGCATTTGCTCAGTTCCAGGAAGTATGTAAGACTCTGGAAGATCATTACAGAGATATGCAGGATATGGAGTTCACTGTTGAGCATGGTAAGCTGTACATGTTACAGACCAGAAATGGTAAGAGAACCGCTCAGGCAGCTCTGAAGATCGCTTGTGATCTGGTAGATGAGGGCATGAGAACCGAGGAAGAGGCAGTTGCAATGATCGATCCTCGTAACCTGGATACTCTGTTACATCCTCAGTTCGATACCGCTGCTCTGAAGGCTGCAACTCCTATCGGCAAGGGTCTTGGTGCTTCTCCCGGAGCTGCATGTGGTAAGATCGTATTCACCGCAGAAGATGCAGAAGAATGGCATGCAAGAGGAGAGAGAGTTGTTCTGGTTCGTCTGGAGACCTCTCCTGAAGATATCACCGGTATGAAGGCTTCCCAGGGTATCCTGACCGTTCGTGGTGGTATGACCTCTCACGCAGCAGTAGTTGCTCGTGGTATGGGTACCTGCTGTGTATCCGGTTGTGGCGATATCGCTATGGATGAGGAGAACAAGCAGTTCACTCTGGCTGGCAAGACCTTCCATGAAGGTGACTGGCTGTCCATCGATGGTACTACCGGTAACATCTATGATGGCGAGATCAAGACTGTTGATGCTACCATCGCCGGTGAGTTCGGCCGTGTAATGGCTTGGGCTGACAAATATCGTAAGTTAAAAGTTCGTACCAATGCAGATACTCCTGCAGACGCTAAGAAGGCTCGTGAGCTGGGCGCTGAAGGAATCGGTCTGTGCCGTACTGAGCATATGTTCTTCGAAGAGGACAGAATCGCAGCATTCCGTGAGATGATCTGTTCCGACACTGTAGAGGAGAGAGAAGTAGCACTGGAGAAGATTCTGCCTTATCAGCAGAACGACTTCAAGCAGCTGTATGAGGCTTTGGAGGGCAACCCTGTTACCATCCGTTTCCTAGATCCGCCTCTGCATGAGTTCGTTCCTACCGAGGAAGCTGACATTGAGAAGCTGGCTAAGGCACAGGGCAAGAGCGTTGAGACGATCAAGACCATCATCGCTTCCCTGCATGAGTTCAACCCTATGATGGGTCACAGAGGATGCCGTCTGGCTGTTACTTATCCTGAAATTGCCAAGATGCAGACCAAGGCTGTTATCCGTGCGGCAATCGAGGTTAAGAAGGCACATCCCGACTGGAATGTAGAGCCCGAGATCATGATTCCTCTGGTATGTGAAGTGAAGGAGCTTAAGTACGTTAAGAAGATCGTAGTAGAGACCGCTGACGCTGAGATCGCAGCAGCAGGCATCGACATGAAGTACGAAGTAGGTACCATGATCGAGATCCCCAGAGCAGCTCTGACTGCTGATGAGATCGCTAAGGAAGCCGATTTCTTCTGCTTCGGTACCAACGATCTGACCCAGATGACCTTCGGCTTCTCCCGTGATGATGCAGGTAAGTTCCTGAACGCTTACTATGACACCAAGATCTTCGAGAATGATCCGTTCGCTAAGCTGGATCAGACCGGTGTCGGCAAGCTGATGGAGATGGCTATCAAGCTTGGTAAGCCTGTAAATCCTAAGCTGCACGTTGGTATCTGTGGTGAGCACGGCGGAGATCCTTCTTCCGTAGAGTTCTGCCATAGAATCGGTCTGGATTATGTATCCTGCTCACCTTTCCGCGTACCTATCGCAAGACTGGCTGCAGCACAGGCTGCTATCGCCGATAAGTAATTTGGCGGTAAACACGCAGATCTGAGAGGGTATTGCGCAAGCAATAAATTGGGGTATATGAGAATAAGATGAGAACCTCATTACTGATAGAAATATCAGTAATGAGGTTCTTTTTTGTTACTATTTCGTCTGAATTAAAGCACGATATTTCCGTCCCGGTCGATTGATGTCGTTTTTGGGTCGATTGGTGCAATCTGCCGCTTATTTTCTGGAAATGCTGTTATAAAAAATGTAAAAACGTAAAAAATGTAAAAACCATAGCAAACATGTCGAAAAATGATGATTTAATAAAAATATTCATGCATTTTAATGCAAAAATAGCACAAAAACATATTGAATTTTACATGAATAATAATTATACTATATTCAGGACCTTTAAGGAGGATGGATCATGTATAGAAAAATCATGGGTTTTCTGGAAGCATGGAAAGAAAATGAACACCGCAAACCTCTTATTTTGCAGGGGGCAAGACAGGTGGGGAAGACTTATTCTATTTTAGAGTTCGGGCGAATTCATTATGAAAATGTAGCCTATTTCAATTTTGAAACGAATCCAAAACTGAATGAAACCTTTGAGGAAAAGATCAGTCCTGATTATTTGATACCGATTTTATCTCATATTGCAGGTCAGACGATTGTAAAAGAAAAAACATTGATTGTATTTGACGAGGTACAGCTTTGCGAAAGGGCTTTAACGTCATTGAAATATTTTTGTGAGGATGCCCCGGATTATCATATTATTGTGGCAGGCAGCCTGTTGGGCGTTGCCGTCAACAGAGCAAAAATTTCATTTCCCGTTGGTAAGGTTGATATGAAAACGCTGTATCCGATGGATATGGAGGAATTTATGATCGCTGTGGGAGAGGATGAACTTGTAGAGCAGATTAAAAAATGTTTTGAAACGAATCGGCCGATGCCATCCGCACTCCATGATGCAGCCATGCAGCTTTACCGTCAGTATCTTGTGGTAGGCGGTATGCCGGAGTGTGTGATGCAGTTTGTCCAGACAGGGGATTATATCCTGATCCGCCATACGCAGGATACCATTCTGACAAGTTATCTGAATGATATGAGCAAATACAATAATCTGAATGAAATTAAGAAAACCAGACTTGCCTATGATAATATTACGGTTCAGCTTTCCAAGAAAAATACCCGCTTTCAATATAAGCTGATCAAAAAGGGTGGACGTGCTTCTGAATTTGAAAATGCGATTGAATGGCTCTGTCTGTCGGGAATTGTGTCACAGGTCTATAGGGTAGAGCAGATCAAGAAGCCTTTGGAAAATTATCGGGATATTGATGCGTTTAAGATTTACGTTTCGGATCTGGGGCTGCTTTGCGCCAAGAAGGATTTGGCTGCAACCGATATTCTCTATATGGTGGAGGAACTGAATGATTTTAAAGGTGGCATGACAGAAAATTATGTCAATGTACAGCTTGCCATCAATGGTTATAACACTTACTACTGGGAATCCGAGCGTGGGGCTGAAATAGATTTCGTTATCCAGCGGGATGGTCAGCTGATCCCGATTGAGGTGAAATCCGCCGATAATACCAGAGCCAAAAGCTTAAAGGTCTATATGGATACCTATAAGCCGGCTTACGCGATCAAACTTTCCGCGAAAAACTTTGCGTTTGAGGACAACAAAAAGGTGGTTCCGCTTTATGCGGCATTTTGTATTTGAACCGTGGGCATACTGATAAGAATTCAAGAACCGCATTACTGATAGAAATATCGGTAATGTGGTTCTTTTTTGCATAGAACATGAAGGAGAATCCGTTGCATTGGATTTGAGGTGAAGTCTATAATAAAGCTAACTATATTTCGTGATGACTGAAAAATATAAAAAATTATATAAGAACAGAGGGATTGCGATGGGGATTTCACTGGAGGGAACGTGGAAGGTAATATTGACGGATGGAACGGCAGCGCAGATGCATCTGCCGGGAACTTTGGACGAGAGCGGCATCGGTCACAGAGACGTCAGAGCGAATCAATGGCACCCGGATGCGGCGCTAGGTAACGCTGAGGTTTTGCAGAACTGGTGCAGGAGCGTACCGGAGGACGGATCCACATCATCGTGGAGAGTGAAGCAAAACTGGGTTCGGAAAGCGAAGTACTGGAACAGATCAAATACGGCGGCATTGCTTTTGCAAGAGTTTCCCTGTCGCAGATCGCAGAACAGGCACCGGAGATGAATGTACTGCAATTGCCGTATCTGTACAGAGATTCGGAGCATATGTGGAGGGGATTGGACCGGGAAATCCTGCGGGAATGTGCCAGAGAGTCTGCGGAATATGAAAGAGTACTCTGGAAAGACAGAGAGGAACAGTCCAGACAGACCGCCATTGCCAATGGAACTTGTGTGAGCACCCTTTCTGCGGAAGAAAAAGAACGAGGGAATCAAGTTCCAGCGTATTGATGCGGATGTGACCGATGCCCTGAAGTCCAAGACTTCCAAGAAGGCCGAGAAAGAGATGGAAGAGCAGGCGGAGAGCATCAGCAAGCTGATGAAGAAAGCTCTGAAGAACGACAAGATCACTGTCAAAGTAGAGAAGCTGAAGAACAAGAAGATCTCTTCCATGATCACTCTGTCCGAAGAGAGCAGACGTATGCAGGATATGATGAAGATGTATTCCATGCCCGGTATGGACATGAGTGCCTTCGGCGGTGAGGGAGAGACCCTGATCCTGAATGCCAGCCATCCTCTGGTACAGTACATTACTGAGCACCAGGATGGTGAGAATGCAGAAATGATCTGCGAGCAGCTGTACGATCTGGCAAAGCTTCAGCACGCACCTCTGTCTGCCGATGCCATGACCAAGTTCGTGGCAAGAAGCAATGACATTATGATGCTGCTGACTAAATAATAAGATAGCTTGTCAAGTAGACAGGTAAAAGCAAAAGGAACTGCAATGTGTGTTTATACACAGGCTGCAGTTCCTTTTTTGGAATGTGGAGACGGAGAATGCGACAGAGGCATAGTGTTATCTTTACGATATTGACTGGGAGAGATCCCGGTCATTTTTTTGAAAAATTTAAAGAAATAGGCATAGCTGGAGAAGCCGAGAAGTTCCTGTACCTCGGTGACGGTCCGGCCCTCTGCCAGCATCGTCTGGGCGAGGTTAGCCCGCTGCACGGAGATATAATGCCCGATGGTGGCATGGGTATGTTCCTTGAACAGGCGCCCGAGATAGTCCTTGTTCAGGTAGAATTCTGCAGCAATGCTTTCCAGGGTCAGTGGCTCTGTCAGATGCCGGTTGATAAAGGCCATGACCTCATTGATGTTTTTCTGGGACTGGGAAATAGAACGCTGTCCGGTAGAAGATGCCTGTAGGCCGTGCTGGATCCGGCTATCCAGTATACTTAGCAGAGAGAAAAAATCCGCATAGGCAGAAAGGGAGGGCTGAGGATGCAGCTGCAAATAGTGATCCAGCTGACTGCAGAGCCCGGTAAGCCCGGTGGGAGAAAGCCGGAGGATCGCAGGAGAGAAAGCCGGATCTGCATAAGGCATGAGTCCGGAACCGGCTCCAAGGACAGTATACAGCCAGTCACTGTTAATATTCAGGACGTAGCGCTCATAGATGGTCAGCTTCTGATTGAACAGCTGATGCACATGGTGAGGCGGAATGATGATCAGAGATCCTTTCGAAACACTGGAGACAGTGTCGTCTAAGAGGACATCAGGGAGATCGGACATTGTAAGATATATTTCCAGAGCGTTGTGCGTATGCGGTCTGGCAGGAGAAGAGGTTCCGTTGTTGCGGTAAGCCAGTTCATAGGGTGCATCAATTGTAAAATAGGGAATAGTCATTTGGGTTTTCATAGGCACTCCAAAGGTCGTTATCTTGCATAAAATTAGTATTTTATATACATATTATTACAATCGTAGAGAAGTTACAATAAGAACATCAAAGAAATACATCAGAGAATGAAAGGAAAGGTGTCTAAATGGAAAAGGTAAGACTGGGCATTATTGGTATTGGGAGTATGGGAACCGGTCATGCAGGCAATGTGTTGAAAGGGATGGTGCCGGATATGGAACTGACCGCCGTAGCGGATATCCGGCAGAGCCGCCTGGACTGGGCAAGGAACAATCTTCCGGAGACGGTCAAGGTATTTGATGATGGCAGGAAAATGATTGATTCGGGAAGCTGTGATGCCGTTCTGGTGGCAACACCACATTATCTGCATCCGGAATTCGTCATCTATGCATTGGAGCATGGACTGCATGCGATCAGCGAAAAACCGGCAGGAGTCTACACGAAACAGGTACGGGAGATGAATGAGGCAGCGGAAAGGTCTGACAGATCCTTTGCCATCATGTTAAATCAGAGAACCAACTGTGTATACAGAAAACTTCACGAAATGATCCAGAGCGGCGAACTTGGGCAGCTACGACGTGTCAACTGGATCATCACCGACTGGTATCGTAATCAGAGCTATTATGATGCGGCGGGCTGGAAGGCAACCTGGGACGGAGAAGGTGGCGGCGTGCTGTTGAACCAGTGTCCGCACCAGCTGGATCTGCTGCAATGGCTGTGCGGCATGCCTGTGAAGGTGAGAGCCTTCTGCCACGAAGGAAAATGGCATGATATCGAGGTCGAGGATGATGTGACGGCTTATATGGAATTTGAAAACGGAGCCACCGGTGTCTTCGTGACTACCACGGCAGATGCTCCAGGAACCAACCGGCTGGAGCTGACCTTCGAGATGGGAAAAATCGTGTGCGAGGAAGGCAGACTATTTTTTGATAAACTGTCCACCAATGTGAGTGATTTCTGCAAAACGGAGAAGGAAGGATTTAAAAAGCCGGAATATTCCAGAATTGAGATTGAGACGGATGGACAAAACGAGCAGCATATTGGTGTATTGAAAGCGTTCGCAGGTCATATTTTAAGAGGAACTCCATTGGTGGCAGAGGGAACGGAGGGAATCCGGGGGCTGACCCTGTCCAATGCCATGCACCTGTCCAGCTGGCTGGACCGCACCGTGGAACTGCCGTTGGATGAAGAATTGTTTTTACGAGAATTGAACAAAAAACGTGCCACTTCCAGAAAAAAGGAAGACACTGATATTGTATTTGATACGACAGGCACTTATTAAGGAGGACAAAAGAATGACAGTAAAAATCACAGGTTTTGCAGATGAAATCGCACCGGAACTGACAGCTCAGATCGCAGGACTGAAAGGACTGGGAATGTCTTATGTGGAGATGCGTGGAGTGGATGGAGAAAATCTGATCTATCACACGGATGAAAAAGTGGAGCAGATCAAGAAGACACTGGATGATAATGGAATCCGGCTTTCTGCCCTGGGATCTCCCTTGGGTAAGATTCTGATCACGGATGATTTCACTCCCCATTTTGAAGAGTTCAAGAGGGCAGTGGAGATCAGCCATAAGATGGAATGCCCGACGATCCGGATGTTCAGCTTCTATCTTCCGCAGGAGAGTGATCCGGCAGCCTATGAGGGCGAAGTCTTCGACAGGATCGGTAAATTCGTGGACTATGCCTCTGCGAATGATACACTGCTCCTGCATGAAAATGAAAAAGATATCTATGGAGCAATGGCTCCGGAATGCAAAAAACTCATGGATACCTTTTACGGGGATCATTTTAAAGCTATTTTTGACTTTGCCAACTTTGTACAGTGTGGGCAGGATACGCTGGAAGCCTATGAGATGCTAAAATCCTACATCGCTTATATCCATGTAAAGGATGCCTTGAAGTCAGACCAGAGTGTAGTTCCGGCAGGCTATGGTGACGGAAATGTGGCGGTGATCCTGAAGCGTCTGTCAGCCTCCGGATTTGATGGATTCCTGTCACTGGAACCGCACCTGTTTGAGTTTGAGGGTTTCCATGCACTGGAAAAGGACGGCAGGAGCATTGCTGTCAAAGAAAAGAAGGTACTCAGCGGTCTTGAGACATTTACCATAGCGCATGATGCTTTGATGAAGCTTCTGGACAACTGCATGTAATTCCCTTACGATGAGGGAGACTGCATCAGGAGGGCGCAGAGGCACCCACCTTCTCAATATACTCTGTGGGAGTATAGCCGGTATATTTTTTAAATACCTGGCTGAAATACTGTGGATTATTGCCGAATCCCACAGACCTGGCAATAGTTTTGATATTGTCATTATGATAGTACACCATAAGGCGGATGGCTTGTTCCATCCGCTTTTTGTTCAGGTAATCGGAAAAGCGGATGCCTTCCTCCTTTACAAATTGCTTGCTCAGGTAGCCGACACTGACAAAGAGATAGTTCTCTGCCAGCCATTTTAAAGACAGGGTCTCACAATCCAGATGGGCTTCCACGTAAGATTTTAAGAGGCTGATGTTGGCACCGCCCTTAGAGGAGGCAGCCTCGTCCTTCTCCTGCAGCAGTACGATCTCCGCCAGCTTCCGGATTTCGGAGGTCTGGGTACAGGAATACAGGCGGCGGAAAAAGTCACAGGCAATATCCAGCGGCGGCTCTTGTCCGGAGTTATCGGGATTCAGGAAAAGTCCCAGGGCGATATTCTTCGCAACATCCGGAGTCATGGAAGGAGTGAAGACGGAATCCAGCAGAGATGGAATATCCGTTTCGGCCGGGGAAGCGGTAAATGCTTCACGCAGCCTGGAAATCCGCCAGGGAGCGGCCATGTTGTTATGGAATTCCCTGGTTTCTCCGGTTTCGGGGCGGATCAGCAGGATCCGGTCATAGCGGGCTATCTTGGATATGATCTGCGCAAACAAATCTTCCGAAGTGTCACCGTGGAGAAAAGAGGCTTCAAAGGTTACACACTGTTGCGGATAATGCAGCTCCTCCAAAGACTGGCGGATCGTTTCCTGATGGACCAGGGTGGGAGAGGACAGGACCAGAAGCGCACTGTTTTTTACATAAATAACAGAAAAGACACTTTCTGCTCCGCAGGAAAGCAGAATCCGCACGATATCCTTTAGAAAGCTTTTCAGATAGGTTTCTTCTACAAAGGAACAGATACAGGCATATAGTCCCTTTTCGGGAAAGGACAGAAGCCCCTGATACTTTTTGAATACCTGGGGAAAATTGTCAGGCTGATCCAACGCTTCCATAACCAGCCCCTGTTCTAATGGTGACTGCATATCCTTCAGCAGAAGTTCTTGCTCCGCCTTCTGCTGTATCTCTTTTTGCTTTTTTTCTTCACGGATTGTATTCAGACAGCTGATCAGCTCCTGCTTGTCCGTGGGTTTTAAGAGATAATAGCGGACCCCGTATTTCATGGCCTGCTTGGCATATTCGAATTCACCGTAACCGGATAACAGGATAAAAGTGATCCGGGAGTCGATGTGGGAGGCACGTTCGATCAGTTCCAGCCCGTTCAAAATAGGCATTTTGATATCCGTGATCACAACATCGGGATAGTCATCACGGATCCGGTCATAGGCTTCCATTCCGTTTTTGGCGGTGGCAATCACCTTGTAGCCGAGGGAGGTATAATCGATCATGGAAGAAAGTGCTTCACGTATGATCTGTTCATCATCTACAATCATCAATCTGAGCATAAGAATCCTCTCTTTCTTTGGGAATGGACAGCAGTACAATGGCCATTCCGTCTTCATTGTATATAGATAAGCCGTACCGGTCGCCGAAGAGCAGCTTCAGGCGGGAGTTGATATTCACCAGTCCCACACCGGAACCCTGGGGAGTGACCTGCCTGTGTTCCAGCTTCCAGATGAGATCATCCTCGAAATGGGAACCGGTATTTGCTACGGTAATCTGGTAGACGGTGTCTTTTTCGGAAATGGTGACGGTGATATGACAGACATCGTCACTGAATTCCAGAGCATATTTTAATGCGTTCTCTACCAGAGGCTGGATACAAAGTGTCGGGACATAAATATGGGAAATGTCATCCGGTACGTGCAGCTGGAAGTCCAGCCGGTCTCCGAAACGGATCTGCTGGATCCGGATATAATCCTTTAAAACGTCCAGTTCCTTTTTTAAGGGGATCAGGTCTTCTTTGCTGTTGACAGCAGCGCGGAACAGATTCCCCAGGGACCGGACCATGGTGGAGATGTCATCGGCACCGTATTTTTGCGCCATCCAGTTGATGGTATCCAGGGTATTGTAGAGAAAATGCGGGTTGATCTGCTGCTGCAGCATCTTGATATTGGTATCCCGGAGCAACAGCTGCTTTTCATAGTTTTTATCCCGCAAAGTCTTTACATTGGATTTCATTTCGTCAAAGCTGACATGCAGCTGCCCGATCTCATCGGTACGGAGACTGTAATCGTAGTGAGCGGTGTCCTCCGGATCCGGGAGTCCCTGTCCGAAGCGGCGGATCTTCTCTACCAGAAGATCCAGATGGTGCAGTATCCTGCGCAGAAGCAACAGTGCCAGAAACAGAGCGATCATCACGACCACGGCGGAGAACAGGATCATCCGGATCAGAACGGTATGGATCGCAGAAAAGAGCGGATCGTAATCCTGAAAATACAGATAATTCCATCCGGTACGTGGAAAATCTCCCTGGATGACAAAGGTCTTTCGTTTATCTATGGAAAGAATAGAATAATGGCTGCTGCCATGATTCAGCGACTGCAGCAGGCTGGAATACTGTTCCGGATGGTAAGTCTCCTGTGGGTAAAACTGCGCATTTCCTGCAAACAGGATAAAACGGGAATGCGTGGAAAGAGAATATCCGGCATTCTCCAGGGCATCACTGATCAGCTGGTCCAGGTCGATCACTATGTACAGGTAAGCCAGATGATCCAGGGTCAGATGGCGAAGCTGCCGGATATCCCGGTAAAGTACGATGGTATTCCCGGGGGAAGCCGGTGCACTCCAGCTGGCACGCCCCTGGCAGGCTGCTGCATTTTCTGCCAGTTCCTCCAGAGGAAAAGCATCCAGATCGGAAGTATTTCCCATACAGATCAGTGTGTCGTCAGGAAGTACCAGACTGATGGATTTGATATAGTCGTCATCAAAAATATAAGGATAGAGAGCCTGATATATCGTCTGCTTTCTCTGGGCATTACGGATACTGGTGGGAGCATCCATGATATCGGTGAGATTCGTCTGAATGATGGTATCGGACAGGATCCGGGCAGAACCGGATTCCACGGTCTCCATTCTTGCAGAGACGAAGGAAGATACATAATTCAGAGACTGTGCATTGGAAGTATACAGCTCACGGGCATAATACTGGGAAAGAAGCTGAATGCCCACAACAAAAGCAAAGAACACAAAAAGCAATGTCGTTGACAGGATCAGTAGTATTTTCTTATATAAAGACAGATTATTAAAACGCTGTGATAAATTGCTCATGGAAAAACCTCCGTATCATGGTTATTATATAGTAAAAATATGGGAAGTTCAATTTTCATCCGTGGGAAGAAAACAAAAAGCCGTTTTTTGAACACTCAGAAACCTTTTTTTGAACACGAAATTATGCAAAATGCCATATGGAATATGGAAAAACTGAAAAAAGTATGAAAATGTGACGAAAAAAATGTAAGATTATGGTTAAAAAGCCATTTTTTTGCATCGACAGAACCGTTATTTAACTTTACCATTATGCAAAATGGACATAAAATAAATTCATCAAAACAACAACGAGGGATGTGCAGGACACATACCCGACAGATTGTATGGGAGGTATAACAAATGAAGAAAAGAATGATTGCAGGTCTTATGGCTGTATTGATGACCATGTCTCTGGCTGCATGTGGAAGCAGCGCAGGCAGTTCTGATGCATCTGGCACAGGCTCCGCTGCCACAGGTGATAACAGCGCAGCACAGGCAGCCAGTGGTGACAAAGTAACCCTGAGCCTTTGCTGGTGGGGCAACCAGACAAGAAATGATGTAACCAAGAAGGCAGTTGACCTTTACATGGAACAGAACCCCAATGTAGAGATCAAGGTGGAGTTTACCGACTGGTCCGGCTACTGGGATAAGCTTTCTGCAATGGCAGCAGGCGGCAACCTTCCCGATATTATCCAGATGGATTACTCCTATCTGCAACAGTATCAGCAGAGCGGCCAGCTTGCTGATCTGAGCCAGTTCATTGACAGCGGTGTCATTGACACCAGCAAGATTGCAGACAGCGTTATCGATAGTGGATCTATTGATGGAACCTGTTATGCATTAAGCCTTGGCAGTAATGCTCCTATGATGGTATATGACAAAGAAATCGTAGAACAGGCCGGTGTAGAGCTTCCCGAGCAGCTGACCATCGAAGAACTGTATGATATCGGACAGACCATTTACGAGAAGACCGGTGTGAAGACCTACTACGATGGCGGCATCAATATGATGCAGGTCATCGCAAGAACCCAGGGATCTCATTTGTTCGATGAACTGGCAGCAGGAACCAAGACTGCAAGCGAAACCCACTTCGCTAATGTAGATAAGTTCAACAAGGCTGAATCCGCTATTTCTCCTGATCTTCTGGCAGAGAAGAACCCGGATGTAGTAGAGACCAAGCCCATCATTGATGGAACCACATGGAATGACTTTTCTTATTCCAACCAGTACATCAGTATTGCCAATACAGCCGGTAGAGATCTGGGAATCACCATGTATCCGACTACCAGCGATGCAACCACCCAACCGATGTTCTTAAAGCCCAGCCAGTTCTTTTCTATTGCTGAGACTTCCCAGAATAAAGAGGAAGCTGCAAAATTCCTGGACTGGTTCACCAACAGTGTTGAGTGCAACAATATCCTGCTGGCAGAGAGAGGTATCCCTGTGAACAGTGATGTAGCAGAAGCAATCAAACCTAATGTGGATGAGAATTCCCAGAAGGTATTTGACTATATCGCAGAAGTATCCAAGATCGCAACTCCTATTGATGATCCCGATCCCTCCGGTAAGGGTGAAGTAGAAGCACAGGCCAAGACCATTGTTGAGAACCTGCGTTATGGAGATACAGATGCAGCGGGAGCAGCAGAAGAATTCGTAACCACATCTCAGAAGATTCTGAGCGAGGCGGCAAAGTAAGACGAGAAGTAAGACTTCTGAAGTAAGACCGTTATAACAAATTGTAATCAAAGGGCGCCTGGATCCCATCCGGCATCGGGCGGGAGCCGGGCGCTTGTTATAGAAACGGCAGAAGGAGAGGAAAAATGAGCAAAGAAAAGACTTCCCCAAAGAGAAAAAGAACATTGGGCCAGTGGCTGGATAGTCCTAACGTATCCGGATATGTGTTTGTCGGACCGTTCATTATCGGATTTCTGGCATTCATGATGGTTCCCATGCTTTTATCTTTTGCATTTTCATTTACAAGATACAATATTTTACAGTCCCCGACATTCATTGGGCTGGAAAACTACATTACCATGTTCACGGATGATCCGAAATTCTGGAAGGTATTCGGTGTCACCATGTATTACGTGGTATTTTCCGTACCTCTTCGTCTGATCATGGCATTGATCGTAGCAATGCTTCTGGTGAAGAGCACCAAGCTGTCCGGCTTTTACAGAGCAGTGTATTACCTTCCTTCCATTATCGGTTCCAGTGTGGCGGTTGCCATTCTGTGGAAAAGAATGTTCGCCAGTGACGGTGTGATCAACGGTCTGTTCGGACTGGATATCGCATGGCTGGGACGTTCCGATACTGCAATCTGGACCCTGATCATTTTGGCAGTATGGCAGTTCGGATCCTCCATGCTGATCTTCCTGTCAGGATTAAAGCAGATTCCCGTAAGCTTATATGAGGCAGCCACCATGGATGGAGCTGGCGGTGTCCATAAGTTCTTCAAGATCACACTCCCCATGCTGACCCCCACGATTTTCTTCAATCTGATCAACCAGTTGATCAACGGCTTTATGGCATTTACACAGAGCTATATTATTACACAGGGAAAACCAAGGGATACCACCCTTTTCTATACTGTATATATGTACCAGAACGCATTTACCTATAACAAACTTGGCTATGGATGTGCACTTGCATGGTTTATGATTCTGGTAGTAGGAATTTTGACACTGATCTTGTTCAAGACCCAGAACAAGTGGGTATATTATGAATCAGAAGGTTGATGGTGAGCGTATGAAAAAAGGATATAAAGAAAAAAGATTTGCTATCGGAGTGATTTATCATATCTTCACCTTCTGTTTTGCCTGCGTGATGATATATCCGTTAGTATGGATGGTACTTAGTTCTTTTAAGGATACCAATGAGATTATAAGAACGGCATCGGAATTGATCCCAAGACACTTCTCTCTGGAGAACTACAAGGTAGGCTGGCAGGGATTTGCCGGATACAATTTCGGAACCTTCTTCAAAAACTCTTTTGTGATCGCAGGTTTATCCACCATCGGAGCAGTGGCTTCCTCTGCTGTGATCGGATATGGCTTCGCAAGAATTAACTTCAAATTCAAGGGATTCTGGTTCGCCTGCATGCTGTTGTCCATGATGCTTCCGTTCCAGGTAGTAATGATCCCGCAGTACATAATTTTTAATAAATTAGGCTGGGTCGGTTCTTACCTTCCTATCATTGTTCCCCAGTGGTTCGGTCAGGGATTCTTCATTTTCCTGAATATCCAGTTCATCAAGGGGATTCCCATGGATCTGGATGAGGCGGCCAGAATGGACGGATGTTCTACCTATACGATCTTCTTCCGTATCATCCTTCCTCTGATCAAACCGTCACTGGTAACCAGTGCAATCTTCTCCTTTATGTGGAGATGGGATGATTTCCTGGCAGCACTGTTATACTTAAGCGATCCGCTGAAATATCCGGTGAGTTACGCTCTGAAGATGTTCTCGGATCCTACCGCAGGTTCTGACTGGGGTGCTATGTTTGCAATGGCAACCTTGTCCCTGATTCCTATATTTGTTATTTTCCTGACTATGCAGAAATATCTGGTAGAAGGAATTGCATCCACCGGTATCAAGGGCTAAAGCTGTCCGGCGGGGAGACTGTTCCGGTTCTCCCCGCTTTTCTTGTTTTCAGATAAAAATCAGAGGAGAGTGTGTTATGGACACTGTTAGAAATCGGATCAAAGCTGTTCTCGAAGCCGTAGAGCAGATGATATATAGTGACAGACAACCGGTAACTTCCGTGAAGATCGCCAAAGCGGATTACCATTTTGAGGAGGAATTCCACAGAGAAGGAAAGGATTTCCGGGATTTCGGCCGCAATGAGACCTGGGGTGAGCTGGATCAGCATTATTTCTTCCTGGCAGATGTGGCGGTCCCGGAGCAGATGGAGGGGCATACAGTCCGTGCCGTGCTGAATACCGGAGCCACAGATATCTGGAATACGGACAATCCCCAGATCATGGCTTATGTGAACGGCAGATTTGCAGCTACGCTGGATATGAACCATCAGTTTATCATTCTGTCGGAGCATGCCAAAGCAGGAGAGACTTACGAACTGGCTTTTTATGCGTATTCCAGTGCGTATGCAGGCACGTTTACCGGTACGAATTTCTTCCGTCTGGAGCTTGCAGTCTACCGGGAAGAGGCGGCGGGACTCTATTATGATATGCAGGCTGTCTATGAAGCTGCGGATCTTCTTCCGGAGGACAATCTGTCCAGAATCGAGGGCTTTAAAGCACTGGAAAGGTGCGTAAATCTGCTGGATCTGCGCAGACCCGGATCCGCAGAATGCTTTGAGAGCATGAAAATGGCGGCGCAGGAGCTGGAAGATACTTATTATACCGACAGAAGACCGAATCCGGTGACGGTGCACAGTATCGGCCATACCCATATTGATGTGGCATGGAAATGGCCTCTGCGTCAGACCAGACAAAAGGCAGTGCGCAGCTTTGAGACGGTACTGAACCTGATGGACAGATATCCGGAATACCGTTTTATGTCCAGCCAGTCACAGCTCTATGAGTTCGTGAAGGAAGATGCACCCGGGGTATTTGCCAGAATCAGGGAACGGATCAAAGAGGGCAGATGGGAAGCGGAAGGAGCCATGTGGCTGGAGCCGGACTGCAATATTTCCTCCGGAGAATCCCTGATCCGGCATATCGTCTATGGCCGCAGATTTTTTGAACAAGAGCTCGGCGCAGAGAAAAATGAAGTATTGTGGCTGCCGGATGTCTTTGGTTACAGCGCAGCGCTGCCGCAGATCCTGCAGAAATCCGGGATTCCTTATTTTATGACCACGAAAATCGGGTGGAATGAGTTCAACCGGTTTCCCCACGACACCTTCCTCTGGAAGGGCATTGACGGAACGGAAGTGTTGACACATCTGATCACTACCAGAAACTATCAGAAGCCGGGTGACCTGAAGATGGTGGGAAACCATTCCACCACTTATAATGGTCTGCAGAATGCCTCCCAGCTCATGGGTACCTGGCAGCGGTATCAGGACAAGGATGTGAGCACCGAGGTACTGACCTGTTACGGCTATGGTGATGGCGGTGGAGGTCCCACGGAAGAAATGCTTGAGCAGAGCAGAAGGCTGGAGCACAGCGTCGTGGAATGCCCTGCAGCAAGACAGACCGGGGTGAAGGAATTCTTTCATATTCTGGAAGAGAAAATGGACAAAAAGCGTCTGGCGGTATGGGATGGTGAACTATATCTGGAATTCCACCGTGGTACTTATACTTCCATGGCACAGAATAAAAAATATAATCGTAAGGCTGAGTTCAAAAACGGCGAAACCGAGCTGTATGCAGCAATGGCATCACTTCTGGATCAAAAGTATCTCTATCCACAGGAACAACTGGAACACAGCTGGAAACTGCTTTTGCTGAACCAGTTCCACGATATTCTGCCCGGTTCCTCTATTAAGGAAGTGTATGAGGATTCCGCCGCACAGTATGAAGAGATTTTTGCTGCGGATGAAGAAATGATGAAAACAGCGAAGAAGAGCATCCGGGAAAAGCTGTTCCGGTATCGTGCGGAGAAGAATGAGGAGGTCTGCGCAGTATGGAATCCTTTGAGCTTTGCACGTACGGCACTGATCCGTAATGCAGAGGGCAGTTGGCAGAAAATAACAGCAGGACCCAGCGGTGTTACTGTGTGCAGAGCGGTGAACTCCGGAGAGGACAACTGTTTCACTGAGCTTGTAATGGAGGAAAACGGACGACCGGTAAGCTTCAAAACGCCCTATTTTACCGTAAGATTTGATGCCAATGCTGAGATCACAAGCCTGGTGGATATCAGGGAGGACCGGGAACTGATCCAAAAGGGCAGGATGGGTAACCGTCTCACCGTATATGAGGATCGGCCGGCAGAATTCGATGCCTGGAATATTGACGAGGGATATCTGGAGAAATCCTGGGATGTCATTGATGTGGAAGAATTCAAAGTATTGGAGAACGGACCGGAGACGGCGGCATTACATGTGCGCAGACGGTTCCAGGATTCCATGATCGAACAGACCATTCGTTTCTACCGGCACACCGCAAGGATCGATTTTCAGACCAGAGTGGACTGGCAGGAACATCAACAGCTGCTCAGAGTATCCTTCCCTGTGGATATTCTGGCACATGAAGCGGATTATGAGATCCAGTTCGGCAATGTAAAGCGGCCGACACACAAGAACACATCCTGGGATCGTGCAAGATTCGAGGTATGCGCACACAAATGGGCAGATCTTTCCGAGCCCGGTTATGGTGTGGCACTGATGAATGACTGCAAATACGGTTATGATGTCCATGAGGGTGTGATGGGACTGACATTGATCAAGTCAGGTATTTTCCCCAATCCCGATGCAGATCAGGGACAGCATGAATTTACCTACGCATTGTTCCCTCATCAGGGAGATTTCCGCAAGGGCAGTGTGGTAAGAGAAGCTTACGATCTGAACTGCCCGATGGCATGGGAGAAGGTACAGGGTATCTATGAAGACAGCTTCTCAATGCTGCAGATAGCAGAGGAAAATGTGATGGCAGATACTGTGAAAGCAGCAGAGGACGGCAATGGCATCATCGTACGTATCTATGAGACTTGGGGAATGCGTACCAAAGTGCATGTGAACTTCCCACTTGCTCCGGATGCACAGGTAACAGTCTGTGACTGCATGGAGAATTTTTCCGGGGTGGAGAATGCGGATATGACCCGTGCACAGGACGGATGGAGCTTTACTATGAAGCCTTATGAAATCAAGACCCTGCGTATTGTGAATGAAAAAAAGTGAGAGGGTTACGAAGGAGAAAATTATGATCAATATATTAGAATACGGTGCAGTGGGCGATGGACAGACCAATGATGCCCCTGTCATTCAGAAAGCAATCGATACGTGTGCAGAACAGGGAGGAGGCGTAGTCCTCTTCCCCGGCGGCAGGACATATTCTTCCGGATATGTGCTGTTGAAATCCAATGTGGAGGTACATCTGGAGCCGGGCGCTGTCTGGAAAGCCAGCAGCAACATAGAAGATTATTACCCGTTGCGCAACAATGGTAAAATCACAGCCCATGAATCCGGCCTGCCTTCTTTCCTGAACAGTGAATATGCAGGACGCCCGTTCCATGCCTTTATCTATGCGCTGGGACAGGAAAATGTGACGATCTCCGGACAGGGTACCATTGATGGCAATGAATCTGTCTTTTACGGAGATGACTCGGGTTATCATATCGAGGGTTCCTATTATCCCAGAGTTCCGCTCCTGCTATTGGAGGATGTAAAGCATCTGACCATCAAGGAAGTCCGCCTGACGAACTGTGCCTTCTGGACAGTGCATCTGGTAGGCTGTAAGGATGTGCTGATCGACGGTATCCGCCTGCTGAATAATCTGAAGATGGCGAATTCCGATGGCATCGATCCGGATCACTGTCAGAATGTCCGGATCAGTAACTGTCACATTGAATGTGGAGATGACGCCATCGTATTGAAAAATTCCGGGGATTATAAGAAATACGGTCCCTGTGAAAATATCGTGGTCACCAATTGTACTCTGGTATCCACCAGTGCTGCCATCAAATTCGGCACGGAGGGAGAGTCTGACTTCCGGAATATTCTGGTGGAAAATTGCTGTATTTCCAGAAGTAACCGTGGAATTTCCATTCAGATCAGAGATAATGGCAACGTGGAAAATGTAATCTTTTCCAACATCATTATGGAGACCAGAAGATTCTCTTATGAATGGTGGGGAAGAGCGGAGGCTGTCTGCCTGACTGCGCTGGATCGCAAACCCGGAGTTAAGGCCGGTAAGATCCGCAATATCCGCTTCCAGAATATTACCTGCGAGGGAGAAAACGGCATTTTCCTGCTGGGCAGTGAAGACAATTATATTGAAGATGTGACCTTTGAGGGCATTCGGCTGACACTGGATAAGAAATCCAAGTGGGAGATCAACGGCTACGATAAGAGACCCTGCCAGGGAGAGGGAGAGATCCACACAAAGATTTCCGGAATCTATGCGGATTATGTGAAGAATGTCTCCTTCCATGATATTCAGATCACGAAGAAAGAAGGAATCCTGCCTTTTTACGAGGAGGACGTGACACTGGGAAATGTAGAAAATGTACGGATCGATGTAGAAGAGCCGGAAGATGGGAGCCAGAATGGAGAAGAGTAATAGAAGGATCGCTCTCATCGGATTTGCAATCCTGATGGTCGGCCTGGGAATCAGTGACAGCCTGAGAGGTATTTTCTCCGGCATTTTTCAGACGCATTTTGCATTGACGGCAAAGGGGCTGTCCACGATCATAGCCGTAAGCTATGCGGGAAATCTGTGCTTCCTGCTGGCCGGAGGCAGAATCATGGATAAGATCGACCGCAAAAAGGCTTTTTTGGGATTTCTCGCAGTATGGATGTGTGCAATGCTGGTATTCCTGCTTACAGATAACTATTATGCATTGCTGGTGGGAATGTTCCTGGCAATGGGAGCTTCTACGCTGTTGAATACGTCCATTACACTGATCACACCGTTCATTTTTGCCACATCACCGGCCATGATCGTCAATGTATTGTTCTTTACGCAGGGAATCGGTACCAGCGGAGGACAGAGTCTGATCGGAAATCTGGCTAACGATTTTGGCGGATGGAAAGCTGTGACAGGGGTGCTTTTTGCCATCGGCGTTCTGGCGTTCCTGATCATTTTAAAACTGCAGATCCCGGACAGCGGAGAAGTGAAGAAGGCAGAAAAGGATCGGCAGGGAAGGAAAATGAAGGGAAACTACCTTTGGATTGTCATGGTGGTGATCTTTGGTGTATACTTTATTGCAGAACATGGAATGCTGAACTGGTTTGTGATCTACGGAACCAATGCGCTGGGACTGGAGCAGGGAAAGGCTGCCAATTATATGGCGTTGTTTTTTGGCGGAATGACGGTGGGAAGACTGGTCTTTTCTCCGTTGGTTGACCGGCTGAAGGTATTCCCGAGCATTGCCTTGTTTTCTGTGATTTCTGCAGTGCTTTATGCGGCAGGGATCTTCAGTGGGGCACTCTGGATGCTGAGTCTGGCCGGACTGTTCTGCTCGATCATTTATCCGACACTGGTTATGGCCATCGGGAGACTTTATGATCCGTCGCAAGTGTCTACGATGTCCGGATTGATCATCAGTGTGGCATCCCTGTTTGATATTGGATTTAACTATATTTACGGAGACATTGCTGAAAAAACAGGATATGGCAGGAGCTTTCTGATCATGCCGGCAGCAATGATACTCTTTACTCTGTTGTTTGTGCTGGTGTTCCATAAGCGGATCCTGAACAGGGAACAGGCATAGTAAAAAGTTGTATTGGGAGGATGTCAGAATGAAATTAGGCGGAATTGAAGCCGGCGGCACAAAGATGGTATGTGCCATAGGAGATGAGCAGGGAAAGATTTTCGACAGGGCAGTATTCCCTACGGAGACACCGGAGAGTACGGTGCCGAAAATGATAGCATATTTTCAGGATAAAGGAATCGAGGCACTGGGGATCGGCTGTTTCGGCCCAGTGGATCTGAATAAAAAATCAGCAACCTACGGCTATATTACCAGCACTCCGAAGCTGGCATGGAGATTTTATGATTTTGCGGGAGCGTTCCGGGAAGCACTGAAAGTCCCTGTAGGTTTTGATACAGATGTCAATGGAGCAGTGCTTGGCGAGGTACGCTTCGGCGCAGCCAAGGAGTGTGAGAATGCGCTCTATATCACCATTGGTACGGGAGTAGGTGTAGGGGCATATATTAACGGCAGACTGCTGCATGGCCTGATGCATCCCGAGGGCGGACATATCTTCCTGCGCAGGCACCCGGAGGATACCTATGAAGGCTGCTGTCCTTATCACGGTGCCTGTCTGGAAGGACTGGCTTCCGGTCCTGCGATTCAGGGCAGGTATGGCAGAAAGGGAGCTGAACTGGCCGGAAGAGAGGATGTCTGGGAACTGGAAAGTTACTACATCGGACAGGCTGTGGCAGATTACATGCTGACTTACTCGCCGGAGAAGATCATTCTCTGGGGCGGTGTGATGCACCAGGAGAAGGTTTTCGACATGGTGAGACAGAATGCGGTGGAGTTTCTGAATGGCTATCTGCCGGAGACCAGCCTGCCGAAGGATATGTCACAGTATGTGGTGGCTCCTGCACTGGGCGAGAACCCCGGAATCATCGGTGCAATGTGTCTGGGAATGGATGCATACCTGATGGAATGTGGGAAGAATCTGTGAGGAGGCTTGATGAAGTAGCGGTTGATAATCCAGAGAGGGTGAAATCACCAGAGAGTTTTCGGCGATCTCGCCCTCTTTTTTTGCGGTCCTGTAAGGCAAGGATCTCGGGAGAATCCGGTTTTGCCGTGTCGGGGTTGGCACCGCCGAGACGCCGGGGTACTGTAAGTGGTGTGTGGAACGTTGCTGGGCAGTTCCAAGATTGCGGAGATGAAAATGTGTAACAAAGATTTGAAATTATGTAATAAATAATCATAATTTTGTCAATACACTTTTGGCACTAAAAGCGAAAAGTGCCGAAAATATTTTGGTGGATGACAGGCATAGAGTATGGCAACAGCAGGTTGCTTTTCATAACATGAATTTATCTATATGATATGGTTATGGTACGATAATGCAGAACAAAATGATTATACAGTAACCCAAACAGAACTTTCCTCTGAAGGGGCACAGTAGCAAAGGCTGCTATTGCGGGTAGGTAAGGAAAGTCGGCCAGACAATCTGAGAGGGTATTGTGTAAGCAATAATTAGGGTATATGAGAATATGATGAGAACCCCATTACTGATAGAAATATCAGTAATGGGGTTCTTTTTTGGAGAAATATTGTGTAGGTGTCATGCCGTAGTATTTTTTGAAAACCCGGTAAAAATAGGACACGCTTTGGAAACCACAGGACTTGCTGATGACAGAGAGAGAATTGCCGCCCTGTTCCACCTGGTGTATGGCATGACGGAGGCGAAGCTTATTAATATATTCTTTTACGGTGAGGGATTCTGTCCGCCGGACAGCCCGGTGGACATAGCTTTCGGACACACCGCAGGATTCGGCGATATCCTGGACGGTCTGAAGCGTTGTATAGTTTGCATTAATATAATTAATGATCCGCTGAAAACCGGAAGCTTTATTCTCACTGACAGAAATTTCATTTTCAAGAGGATACTGATAGCGAAAAGCTGCCAGATCTGTAAGAATCTGTGCAAGCAACAGGTAGGCAGTGGGAGATTTGCAGCAGGAAGCTGCGTTCCAGTCGACGAGCTTTTGTCTGTAATCCTCGGGAATGAAAATAATCGGTGCCTTGAAACAGGTCAGGTAGGAAGATACTACGGCAGGTAAAAAGTATTTTTCAAGATAGACTTTTGAAAAATGGATGCAGATCCCGGTATAATCCGTGTCACCGACGCTTCGGTGAGAGATATTGCTCTCAAACAGGCTTGCCATGCCGGCTTTTACCCGGTAGGTGATATCGCCGATGGTAACCAGACGCTCCCCGGAGAGCAGAATATAGATTTCATAGTTGGTGTGGTGATGCGAATAGGGCATGGACCATCCTTTTTTTGTATCTTCATAGGAAATTTCAAAATCTTCGCATAAAAAAGTTCTTCTATCTGTCATTTCTGATTCACTCCTCTCAGGTATTATGATGTCGGGGTCAAAAGCCCTTAACTTTGATGCCTACGGATTGTTCCGTTCTTATGGGCTTAGACCTTTCGCCCCTGGCATCATATTATATCAAAAAGGTTCAGAATAATGCAATGAATATAAAAAATAGTTCATGATAGTGAATTTAAAACACTAAAGTTAAGCTATATAATGATTCCGTGATCAAGGAGAAAACATCAGAAAATTTACTATGGATCTGCTAGGGGATTTTCTGTATGGAAAAGGGTCTGTGGGATGGAGCTTATATGAGAATATTGTTGAATGGAAAATGGCATGTAGTACTGGAGGACGGAACCACGGGACAGATGGATCTGCCGGGGACGTTGGATGAGAACGGGATCGGACATAGAGATGTGGGGGCGAATCAGTGGCACCCGGACGCTGTACTGGGGAATGCGGCGGGAGAGATAGACAAAGATGCACCGATCGCTACGAGATTTACCAGGCGGCATACCTATGAGGGAGAAGCCAGGATCAGTCGTAAGATAACGGTACCGGATTACGGAACCGACAGGCTGTTCGTACTGGCGGAGCGGGCACGGGCACTCCGGCTGCTAGTGGATGGAGAAGTGTGTGCGGTGTTCCGGCAGGGGACACTAAGTACACCTTATATTTTTGAACTCACCGGGGCGGCACCGGGAGAACATGAATTTACGTTTCTTTCGGATAACAGCTATCCGGGAATGCCCAAAGCTGCCATCTGTTATTCTTCCGCAGCGACGGATGAGACACAGACAAACTGGAACGGGATACTTGGCGAATGCAGCATGTATACCAGACCGCAGAATTTTATAGACAGCCTCCGGGTATATCCGAGAGCGGTGAAAAAGGAAGAGAAAAATAAAGCAGGCGGATATGTGCTGGATGTATGTGTGGAACTGGCACCTGGCGCAAAGAAAGTATATAAAGATGCGAAAATCATATTACAGTCAGAGGCTCTGGCGGCAGGAGAGTTAGAAGACACACAGACATTGACGGAAATTATCAGCTATTCCGGGGAGGGATTAGCGGAAGCCGGAACAGATAAAGAGGAGAATCCGAAAACAATGGAAATCTGGTTCCGTGATCTGCCTCTGCGGGAGAATGTGAAACTGTGGGACGAAGATGAGGGCAATCTCTATGAGATGGCTGTAACCCTGGACAACGGTATGTCAGCAGAAGATAAAGGCGGTAGCACTGCTGAGTGCAGGACCCGTTTCGGCATCCGCTCTTTTGGTGATAACGGCAGCGGCAGACTGGCACTGAACGGTAGGGCAATTTTTCTGCGGGGTGAGGCAAATTGCGCAGAATACCCGGAGACCGGGCATCCACCCATGACAATTCCGGAATGGAAAGAGATGTTATTAAAATATCGCAGTTATGGAATCAACTTTGTAAGATTCCATTCCCACTGTGAGCCGGAAGCTGCGTTTGCGGCAGCGGATGAACTGGGAATGCTTCTGCAGCCGGAGCTGTCTCACTGGGATCCGAAGGATGCCTTTGGAACGGAGGAAAGCTATCGGTATTACCGGGCAGAACTTGTGGACCTATTGAAAACCTATGCCAATCATCCCTCTTTTGTAATGCTGACACTGGGCAATGAATTGCAGGCACAAGATGAAGGCAGAGAACGGATGCGGGAACTGGTCAGAACGGCGAAAAGGATGGATCCGACCAGACTGTATGCGAACGGATCCAATGCCTTTTATGGTGAAGAAGGATGTGACCCAGAGAGCGATTTCTATACATCGCAGAGTTGCAAGGATGTGGTGATCCGCGGAACATTCTCCGGCATGCGGGGGTATCTCAATGAAAACTATCCCTCCGCAGATCGAACCTATGATGAGGCGATGGCAGAGATACGAAAAGAGTATCAGAAGCCGGTATTCAGTTTTGAAGTGGGGCAGTTCGAAGTGCTGCCGGATTTTGAGGAGCTGGAAAGCTTTCATGGAATATCGGATCCGGTGAATCTGAAACTGATCAAAAAACGTGTAGAGGAACGGGGACTTTTGCCCACATGGGAAAAATACGTAGAAGCCACCGGAGAACTGTCGAGGCTGGCATACCGGGAAGAGATTGAAGCAGCTATGCGGACGAGAGAGCTTTCAGGGATTTCGCTCCTCGGACTGCAGGATTTCCCGGGGCAGGGGACGGCACTGGTAGGCATGATGAATTCCCATTTAGAACCGAAGCCCTATGATTTTGCCAGACCGGAAAGGTTCCGGGAATTTTTTCAAGAGTGTAGGATTTTGGTAAAACTGCCACATTATACCTATGAGGCAGGAGAACGGCTGATCGCAGAAGTGGAAGCAGCGAATTTCGGCAAGAGAAATATCGAAGGAGTATTTTGCTGGACCCTTGCGGGAAAAAAGAGTGTGTCTGAGAATGGAAACTGTGAGCCGGCGGAGATAAAAAGCAAAAATACAGTTATCGCAACCGGAGAAGATACAGAGATAACAATCTGCCGCCCTGGAAGTTATACAGAGGTAGGAAGTCTGGATATTCCGCTCGACTTTGTGGAGAAGAATACCGCACTCACGCTTAAGGTGCGCATCGGTGACAGTATCAGTGCTTATCCGATATGGGTGTATCGAAAGACCACTCCGGTATGCCCGGAAAATGTATATGAGACCAGAGCCTTTGATGTGAAGACGAGAGAAATCCTTCAAAATGGTGGAAGAGTCTATCTGTCTCCGGATGCAGACAAAGAGAGTCTGCCCAATTCCATTAAAACACAGTTTACGACGGATTTCTGGTCGGTGGGAACTTTTGCAGATCAGGAAGGCGGTATGGGGCAGCTGATCGATACGGAGCATCCAATTTTTAAGGAATTTCCGACGGATTTTCACACGGACTGGCAATGGTGGATTATGGCAACGAAGCGGGCGGTGATTCTACCGCATCCCATGAAGACGATCATTACGGAGATGGACAGCTATGCATTCTTACGTCCCATGGCACAGATGATAGAGTTTCGATGCCTGAAGGGAAAAGTATTGCTATCCACCATGGAATTGCATAAGAGTCAGCAGTATCCGGAGGTGAGGGCACTGCAGGCGTCAATTTATACGTATCTGTCGGGAGAGAATTTTGAGCCGGCGGAGGAAATAACGGAAGAAGAGTTAAGCATGCTGGTGCGAGGTTAAAATAATATCGGGCGGCGGAAAGAAAGCTGCACGGAGATAAAAGGAGGAAACCATGAATAAGGTTCAGGTCTGGGAAGAAAAAGTGATCATTCCCACATACGAAGCAGGAAAGCCGGATAAGAATCCGATGTTTTTGGAGAAACGTGTCTATCAGGGAAGCTCGGGAAGGATCTATCCCCACACGGTGATTGAGAAGATCAGCGATGAGAAAGTGGATAAGGAGTATACAGCGCTTTTTTTGGAGAACGATTATCTGAAAGTAATGATGCTGCCGGAGCTGGGAGGCAGGATCCAGAGAGCTTATGACAAGACAAATGGCTACGATTTTATATATTACAATCATGTCATCAAACCGGCGTTAGTGGGACTGGCGGGACCATGGATCTCCGGCGGTATTGAGTTCAACTGGCCGCAGCATCACAGACCCAGTACCTTTGATCAGGTGGAATATACCTATGCGGAAAATGAGGACGGGAGCGCCACAGTCTGGATGGGAGAGATTGAGAACATGTTCCGGACCGAAGGAGTGCTGGGCGTGACCCTGTATCCCGACAAGGCATACATCGAATTGTCTGTAAAGCTATATAACCGGACGAAAATGCCCCAGACCTTCCTGTGGTGGGCGAACCCTGCAGTAGCGGTAAATGATGACACCATCTCCGTATTTCCGGAGGATGTGACGGCGGTCTATGACCACGGCAAGCGGGATGTTATCAGCTTCCCCTATGCGGAGGGAACTTATTATAAGCATAAATACGACCATGTGAATATTGCCCAGTATAAAAATATTCCGGTGCCCACCTCCTATATGGCATATCGTTCCGATTACAATTTTATAGGGGAGTACGATTACGGAAAACAGGCAGGACTTCTGCATGTGGCAGATCATCATATTGCTCCCGGGAAAAAGCAGTGGACCTGGGGATGCGGAGAATTCGGCAAAGCATGGGACCTTGCACTGACCGACGAGGACGGTCCGTATATCGAACTGATGACAGGCTGTTTTACGGATAATCAGCCGGATTTCACATGGATCCAGCCCCAGGAGACCAAGAATTTCAAACAGTATTTTATGCCCTATAAAAATATCGGCTATGTGAAAAATGCTACGATCGATGCGGCGGTAAATGCGGAATATGATGAGACAAAGGGGCAGCTTACGGTATCGGCCTATACCACTTCCGTGCAAAAAGGGGCACATATACTGCTGACATTGCCGGGAGAAAACGGCAGACAGGAAAAGGTACTGTATGAGGAAACCTCAGATCTGTCACCGGAGGAAACTTATGAAGTAAAGATCGACCGTGAAAAATTGCAACAGATACCGACATTTGCAGAGGGAGAGCAGAATGGAACAGAGGTACTCTGCGGTCTGCGGGTATGTGTTTGTGCCGCAGATGGGAGAGAACTGGTCTCTTACCATTTTCCGAAAAAAATTGAAGCGGAAGTGCCGGAACCGGCGAAGGCAGCGCTACTTCCCGAAGACTGTGAAACCACGGAGGATCTGTTCCTCTACGGTCTGCATGTGGAACAATACCGGCATGCCACTTATCATCCCGAGGATTATTATCTGGAGGGGCTGCGCAGGGATCCTACCGATATCCGTCTGAACAATGTCTATGGAAGATGTCTGCTTAAAAAGTGTGATTTTGCCGGGGCAGAAAAGTATTTTCGGAAGGCAGTGGAGAAATCCATTCGTTCCAATCCAAACCCTTACGATTATGAGCCGTACTATAATCTGGGACTTTCCCTGAAATATCAAGGGAAAGAAAAAGAAGCCTATGATGTCTTTTACAAGGCCATCTGGGGTGGCAGCTTCCAGGCACCCGGATTCTATGAACTGGCCTGTCTGGATGCAAAAGCGGGAAGATTCGCAGAGGCTCTGGAGCATGTAAATGAATCTATTCTCAGACAGTACCAGTGTATGAAGGCCCGTGCATTGAAGGAAAATATTTTAAGAAAACTGGGAAGAGTGAAGGAAGCAGAAGAATTACATAAGGAGAGTCTGAAGATCGATCCGCTCTATGACAGACAGCCGGAGAAAATCAACCATAACACCCTGCTGGAGCTGGTGATCGATCTCTATGAGGCAGGAGACTACGCACAGGGAATCACCCTTGCCGAAAAATGGGTGAAACAACAGAATGTATCACGGCAAGAGGATATTTATCCGCTGGTATATTATTATATTGCCTACGGAGACCAGAACCTGCATAGGAAAGAAAATACGGAACAGGCAAATTGTTACATGACAATGTACGTGACATTGGGAGAAAATGCTGCAGCGGATGGCTGTTTTCCTCACAGAACGGAAGATTATATCGTGTTAAAGAGTCTGGCAGAAGAATATCATCTGGCCATGGCTTACTATTATCTGGGATGCCTGCTCTATGACAGGAGAGTGTACGACGAATCCATAGAAGATTATGAGGAATCGATTCTCCGGAGTCCGGATTTCCCGACGGTACACAGGAATCTGGCACTGGCATATTACAATGTGAAAAAGCTGCCGCAGAGAGCGTACGAGGAAATGGAGAAAGCTTTTGCACTGGATGAGACGGATGCCAGAGTGTATCTGGAACTGGATCAGCTGAAAAAGCGTCTGAATGTTGCCGTGAAAGAACGATGGAGTGATATGGAAAAACATTTTGACCTGGTGGAAAGCAGGGATGATCTGTATCTGGAGTATGTGACACTTTTAAACACTCTGGGAGAACCTGAGAAGGCTCTCGGCCTGATCAAAGCAAGGAAGTTCCATCAGTGGGAAGGCGGTGAAGGCAAAGTGGCAGCCCAGTACCTGACCGCCTTGTATCAGCTGGCAAAAGCGGCTGTGGAAAAAGAGGACTATGCGGAAGCAAAGGAACTTCTTCTGCGGGCAGTCGGGGAATATCCTCATAACCTGGGAGAAGGAAAACTAGAGTCAGGGCAGGAAAATAATCTGTACTATCTGCTGGGACTGGTGCAGGAAAAACTGGGTGAAGCAAAGGATGCTTTCGAGAGCCTGACAAGGGCCTGTTGCGGAGAGTCAGAACCGGTGGGCATGATGTATTATAACGATCAGCCGCCCGAAATGATCTACTATCAGGGACTTGCATACCGAATGCTTGGGGAAGAAGAACAGGCAGTTCGCAGATTCCAAAAGCTGGTGGATTATGGCAGAGAACATATCAGAGATGATGTAAAAATAGATTATTTTGCGGTATCTCTGCCGGATCTGCTGATTTTTGAAGAAAACCTGAACGAGCGGAACAGAAAGCATTGCCTGTTCATGATGAGCCTGGGACTTAAAGGACTGGGACGGATAGACGAAGCGGAAAAGTGTGCGGAAGAACTACTTGCCATGGACAATGCTCACCAGGAAATCCGGGTACATGATCTGTAATCACGCATAAAAAGAAATTTTTGATAGATTTTACTGGAAAAGGACATTCAAATGAAAAAGGAAATCTATAGCTATAACAGCGAATACTTAACCTGCAACGGCAGTCCAATCCTGCCAATCATGGGAGAGTTCCATTTCTCCCGTTACCCGGAAAAGGAGTGGAGATCTGCCCTGGAGAATATGAAACTGGGCGGAGTGGAGATCGCAGCTACTTATGTCTTCTGGATCCATCATGAGGAAGCGGAAGGAGAATGGGATTTTTCCGAAAGGAGGAACCTGAAAGCCTTTCTTAACTGCTGTCGGGAAGTGGGAATGAAGGTGTGGCTCCGCATCGGTCCGTGGGCCCATGGAGAGTGCAGAAACGGAGGCTTCCCGGACTGGCTGGTGGAGAAGGAAAGACGGGGAGAACTGACTTTGCGGACGGACGATCCACAGTATCTGAGATATGTCGATGTCTTTTTTACCAAAATCGCAGAGCAGGCGGACGGGTATATGCATAAGGACGGCGGTCCGGTCATCGGTATACAGATCGAGAATGAATACGGACATGCCGGCGGTCCATCCGACAGGGAAGAGGGTATGGCACACATGCGCACGCTACGTGCCATGGCGGAGAAAAAGGGACTGGAAGCCCCGTATGTGTCGGCAACCGGCTGGGGTGGTGCCTATGTGCCGGGAAGTTTCCTGCCGGTGCTGGGCGGGTATGTGGATGCCCCGTGGGCAAATCATACCCATGAACTTGCGGCAAGTGAGAATTTCCTGTTCCAGCCTTTTCACGATGATGCCAATATTGCTTCGGATTTTTCTGAGGGTCAGAGCGGTTTTACCTTTGATGCCGCGGAATTCCCTTATCTCACAGCGGAGCTGGGAGGGGGACTGCAGGTAACGGCACACAGGCGCACTTACCCGTATCCGGAGGACATCGAGGCACAGACGATCTGTATGCTGGGAGCCGGGGCAAATCTGATCGGATATTATATGTATCACGGCGGTGTGAATCCCGACGGGAAATATTCCACCCTGCAGGAGTCGAAAGCTACCGGCTATGCCAATGACCTTCCGGTGAAAAGCTATGATTTCCAGACCTGCCTGCGGGAGAACGGACTGCCGTCGGAAAGCTATTACAGACTGCGGAAACACCATGCTTTTATCAAAAATACAGAAGAACTGCTGGCACCGGCAAAAGCATATCTGCCGGAAAATATACCGGGGCCTGCGGGTGCAGAGGATATGGAGACACTGCGGGCGGCCTTCCGCTATAATGAAGCAGCGGATTGCGGTTTCCTGTTTATTAATAATCACCAGAGAAAACGGAAAATGACGGAGAAACGGATCACACCGGAAGCACCGCTGAAATTTGCAGTGCCGTCCGGTGAGGGAGAGAAGAAGCAGATCGTTTTTGACAGGCTCTGTGTACGGACAGATGCGATTCTGGTGCTGCCTTATAATCTGCCTGTGGTGATACAGGGAGAAGAACTGAGACTCTGCCGAACGAATGCATCCTTCCTGGGATGTTTCGGAGAAATCTATTATTTCTATACAGAGGAAGACCCGGAGGATGTGTACTTCGAATGGAGCGACGGCAAAGACCATGCGGGAGCGGCAAAGATCCTTACGACACACGATGCGGAACATTTTCTCTATACCGGGGATGAAGATGGCGGGAAGGTAAGTCTTCTGCCGGATCTGAAATTCACAGAAGCCGGAGAGGTGCAGATGAAAGACACCGGACAGGCAGCAGAAAGCATACAAAATGTTTATGGCAGAACAGAACCGGAAGTCTATGAATTAACATTGAAATATGGAAAGCGTCCGGCGGATACTTTGACAGAGGATGTCTGGCTGGAACTGGACTTTGGCGGAGACTGCGCCAGACTGTATCAGGACGGGAAACTCCTGGATGACTGGTTCTCCAACGGCGAGTTATGGCGCGTGGCACTGAAACGCTATGGCTATCCGACAAAACTGACCCTGGAACTGGATCCGTTTAAAATGGATGTCTATTACGATCTGCCTCCGAAGCGGGAGAACCGTCTGGCAGGGGCGAGACTGCTGCGGTTAAGTTGACCGGAACCCGGTTTGGCAGGACTCACTTTGGAAACAGAAGGATAGAAAAGAGGATACAGATATGAAAGACATGACACAGGGAAAACCGTTAAAGCTGATCATCGGCTTCGCCATACCGATGCTGATCGGCAATATCTTTCAGCAGGTATATAATGTGGCGGATACAGTGATCGTAGGAAGATTCTTGGGAGAGAGCGCACTGGCGGGCGTGGGAAGCACGGGAACGCTGACCTATTTTCTGCTGGCACTGGTCAGCGGCATGTGTAACGGCGCAGGACTGGTGGTTGCGCAGTGTTTCGGCTGCGGGAATAAAGAGCGTCTGGCGAAGACGGTGACAGCACTGATCTGGGTGGCGGGAGTGCTGACCTGCATCATGTCACTGATCGGTATTTTCGGTGCGGAATTTTTCCTGCGGCTTTTAAGCGTGCCGGAAAATGTTATCGGCTATTCTGCTACGTATCTGCATATCATTTATACTTTTGTTTTCGGCAGTGTGGTCTACAACGGCTGTGCGGCGATCTTAAACAGTGTGGGGGATTCGAAGACTCCGCTGCGGGCGGTGATCGCTTCCTCGGTAGTGAACATCGTGTTTGACCTGTTTTTCATCATTGTGTGTAAGATGGGAGTAGCGGGAGCAGCTTATGCGACGATTCTGGCACAGTGTACTTCGGCGGTGATCTGTTTTGCAAAAGTCATGAAGGGGAGAGAAGAGATTGGCCTGTCTCTGATGAAATGGAAGCCGGAGGCTGGTTATATCCGGTTGGTAGTGAAGACCGGATTCCCGGCGGCATTCCAGTCCTGCATGATCGCACTGGGCGGCATGAGTGTCCAGAGACTGGTGAATTCCTTCGGCTCGTCCACCATGGCGGCCTACGTGGCGGCAAATCGTGTGGACAGTGTGGCGATCCAGGTCATCGTCTCTATTGGAACGGCACTTTCGGTATTTACTGGGCAGAACATTGCGAAGAATCAGTATGACCGGATCCGGGAAGCTCTCTATAAGACATTGGGTGTCATGGTGGGAGCCAGCGTCTGTATTGCGACACTGGTGCTGATCTTCCGGGTACAGCTGATGAGCCTGTTCCTGGATGCCGGCGAATCGGCAGAAGCCATCGGCATCGGCTGCACCTATCTGACCATTATCGGCGTGGCTTATGTGATCGCGGGGGTGATGCAGAGCTACCAGAATGTGATCCGGGGAGCCGGAGACGTCAATACCTGTATGGTAGCGGGACTGACGGAGCTGTCCGGCAGGATCGTGTTCGCGTATCTATTGTCCGGAACCCTGGGCGTCACGGGAATCTGGATCGCCACTCCTCTGTCCTGGAGTTGTGGCTGTGTGATTCCGGTGATCCGGTATTATTCCGGCAAATGGAAGCACAAGAGGCTGGCCTGATGACCGGAGTGGCCGGAACACAGAGGGGCTATTCCGGCCGCATCCATCCGGCAAATTCCAGAATGGACTGGTTCTCAGCCTTTTTCTCGCTCTGCTGCATCTGCTTGCGGTATTCTCTGGGAGACATCTGCATAAGTTTGATAAAGTAGCGGTTGAAACTGGACACGGAATGGAACCCCACCATCTCGGAAATGTCCAGAATAGAGTGTTCCGTACTGCGTAACAGAATACAGGATTTTAAAATCCGGGTGTTGTTGACGTAGTCTAACGGTGAAGTTCCCATAATATCATGGAAAACCCGGCGGAAGTGCGTCGGGCTCCAGTGGCAGAGATCGGCCAGATATTCGATCGAGAACTGTTGCATATAATTTTTCTCAATATATTCCAGAGCGGGTGAGATCACCAGAGAGTTTTCGGCGATCTCGCCTTCTTTTTTACGTTCCTGTAAGGCCAGTATTTCAAGAGAGTCCGGTTTGGCCGTGTCGGGATTGACACCGCCGAGACTTTCGATCCGGTACAATTCAATATAAAGGGAGCATAACAGGCTTCTGGCACTGATCTGATAGCAGGGATTCTGCTCTTCCAGCTCGTGGATGATATGAGATACCAGATAGTTGATGTGGGGAAAAGCCTCTTTGCTGAAAATATAACGGAATGCTGGGAAACCGTCCGTGGACAGGTCGTAATTTTTCCAGGAGGCGGGGAGGAGATTGCGGAACAATTCCTTCGGATCCAGGAAAAGATAAGACCAGTGGCTTTTCGTGCCTGGTGCACTGTAAGTGGTATGTGGAACATTGCGGGGAAGAACGGTGACATCTCCGGCATGGAAAGTCTGTTTTTCTCCGTTGATCTCCAGCGTACCGCTGTCGGAATGACAGATCCCAATCTCCAGACAGTTATGAAAATGAAGGCTTCCGCTGGGAATATCGGAAATCTTCCAATAATCACCGGACAGAAGCAGTACCGGGAAGTGTGTTGGCAGATAATAACTTCGGTATTCTGTGACAGCTCGTTTGGATTTCGCCATAGTGTGCCTCCTGTTCCAGAGTTTTCTGAATAGCTTTGTGCATCCTGTATGATGATGCAACGGAAAGACATGCTGCAGTAGAAATAATGTCTATACATTATATATAACAATTAAAATGGATAAAATCAACCATTATGTTGCGAAAATGACTTTTTTAGGGTTGGCAATGTTTCCGTGGAAGAGATTAAAAAAGGCTAAAAATACCGTGAAACAGCGAATCCTACAGCAAAAACGCTCCAAAATTCACGTAAAATTTACGAAAATGCAACGAAACTTCAATACTTACGAAAAACGACCATGATCTATAATGATCGTTTTTGCATAGTTTTCCATAATGATTGATTAGAAAAATATGACAACATGTATGATAATATACTTACAAAGTTACAAAAAGTGTACAAAGTGACGAGAAAATATAGCTGACACTTGAGGAGGTTCGACATGGCGAAGAAGAATGCAGCCAATGTGGTGGGAGTGAAAACGAAAACCACGTGGAAACAAGCTTTTAAAAGAGACTGGCAATTGTATCTGCTGTTACTGCTTCCACTGATTATGGTATTTGTATTCAGTTACGGAGCATACCCGGGATTGAGGATGGCCTTTATGGATTATAAACCGGCGAAGGGATATGCAGGCAGCGAATGGGTGGGCATGAAGACATTCGTTAAGATATTCAAGGATGCCGATTTCATGAGAGCACTTCGCAACTCCATAGTGTTTAACCTGGCGGATCTGATCATCGGTTTCCCGATGCCGATCATTCTGGCACTGATCCTGAATGAATTAAGATATCCAAGATTCAAGAAAGTGTCCCAGACGATCCTGTATCTGCCGCACTTCCTTTCCTGGGCCATCATCGGAAGCGTAGCCATGACAATGTTCCGTCCGAACTCCGGTCTGGTGAACATTCTGCTGACCAACCTGGGAGTGATCTCCGAAGGAATTCCTTTCCTGAATGAGAAATGGCACTGGGCAATTACATATCTGCTGATCGGTGTATGGCAGACGATGGGATGGGGCACGATCCTCTACCTGGCAGCGATCACCGGTATCAACGGAGAATTGTACGAAGCAGCCATGATCGATGGAGCGAACCGTTGGAAGAGAATGTGGCATATCACACTTCCCGGTATCAAGAGCACAGTAGTAACACTGCTGATCCTGAACCTCGGACGTGTCATGGGAAGTAACTTAGAGCGTCTGACCGCGTTAGAAAATTCACAGGTCAAGGACTTCCAGTATCAGCTGGCTGTCTACATTTACAACAAAGGTATTGGAGCCGGAAAATTCAGTGCGGCGACCGCAGTTGGTCTGTTCCAGTCATTGATCGGATTGATCCTGGTTCTGTTATCTGATAAATTCGCAAAGAAGCTTGGCGAAGACGGATTACTGTAGGAGGTGAGAGAGATGAAGAAAAAAGAAGTTAATATTAATGAAGAATCTACCTCCGCAGGCGGAGCACATGCGGTCAACAAATTCCGCATCAGTGATTTCGTCATGATGGCAGTGATCGTCATCCTCTGCGCCAGCTGTGTATTACCGTTCTTACATGTAGCAGTAAAATCCATATCCGGTAATACCGCAGTAATGTCCAAGAGCGTTTACTTCTGGCCCAAAGACATCACCTTCGATGCTTACAAGAAGGTATTTGCAGATAACTCCATGACCTACTCCATGATCTTCTCGGTGATCGTTACCGTGATCTTCACCGCTCTGGGAATGCTGGTATGTACTTGTGCCGCTTATCCTCTTTCCAAGAAGAGACTGAAGGGCAAAAAGTTACTGACTTTCCTGCTGATGGTACCGATGTACTTCAGTGCCGGCATCATTCCCAGCTACCTGTTATATCAGAAGCTGCATGTGCTGGATACCATGTGGGTGTTGATCTTACCTCTGATCTATTCCCCGTACAACATGCTGATCATGAAGAACTACTTCCAGAGTACGATTCCCGACAGCTTAGAGGAATCCGCTTTCCTGGATGGCGCAAGTAACTTCCAGATCCTGAGCAAGATCGTATTACCGCTGTCCAAACCGATCCTGGCAACGTTGTCTCTGTTCTACGCCGTAGGCCGTTGGAACTCTTACGCAGACAACATGTACTACACCAAGAGTGCTAACCTGAAGCTGATCCAGTACAAGTTATATCAGTTGGTAGCATCCGCAGCAGAAGCACAGACTTCCTCCCTGGCAGATACCGGCAGTGCGATCCAGTCCACTCCCGAAGTATTACAGGCAGCAAGTATCATGTTTGTAACAATTCCTATCATTATTATTTATCCTTTCCTGCAGAAGTACTTCGTACAGGGTACCATGATCGGAGCAGTTAAGGGCTAAAAGTTAAAAGGAACAAAACAACCAAGTTAGTTTTCCCCAAAACCGGGGGTACACATAAAACTATGTATAATTTTTAAGGAGGAAAATCCTCTCCTCGCCAAGGACTCGGATTTTTCCTTCGGAAAAACAAGGAGGATTGATTTATGAAGAAGAATACTCTTCACAAGGTAATGGCAACAGCACTTGTTGGTGCTATGGCAATGAGCACTCTGACCGGATGCGGCAGCAGTGCGGACAACACAACCGCAGATGCCGGAACAAAGGAATCTGTAGCAGAGAGTTCTGCAGCAAGCACAGATGCAGGAGCATCCACAGCAGTAGCAGGTATTGACGGATGGGAGGCTTTCGCAGACAATGTTACTCTGCAGATCCCCGTATACGATCGTGGTTCTTCCGGAAACGGATGCTCTGATGTAGAGAACAACTACTGGACCAACTGGGTACAGGAGAACTTCGGTGATAAGTACAACATCACGGTAGAATATGTAGGAATTACCCGTAGCGACGTTATGACTGATTACGCTATGCTGGCAGCAAGCCAGAGCCTTCCTACCATCTGTATGGAATATGACTATGATAAGCTGGCAAGCTGGCAGGCAGACGGCTATCTGCAGACCTACGATGTAGAAGAGTTCAAGCAGATCGCTCCTACTTACTGGGAGACCATGGTAGAGCACGGCAACGATGCTTACACCAAGCTGGATGATGAAGATTATCTGGTACTCGGTTACAGACCTTACGGTAACACCACTTATACCTGGTGCACTTTCTATCGTCAGGACTGGCTGGAAGAAGCTGGCTTCTCTGAGTATCCCGTTGGCGACAACACCAAGCTGTTAGAGCTGTATGCAAAACTGGTTGAGAACGGCCATCAGTATCCTTTAAGCGGTAAGAAAGTAAGCGGCGCAGGTATTGACCAGAACTATGGTTACAGAGATTATCCTCAGGATGAGACCACATGGGCAACCACCGGTGACTACCAGATCCCCGCTCTGTCCACCGAGGCTCAGAAGAGATTCTTAAAATGGGAGAATGAGCTGTACAACGATAGTTACTACAATCCTGAGTACTATCTGAGAGATGCTTCCGAGGCAGAGGCAGACTTCATCAACGGTGAAGCATTTACCTGGACCGGATATATCTCCTCCAGCATGAACGTACTGAACTCCTTCTATGATGCTAACCCCGATGCCAAGCTGGCAGTAGCAGTGACTCCTTCCACCTGGACACAGGATGAGACCTGGGGATCTTCCGCTTCTTACAGACCCGGAACCAACTTCGGTATGATGATTGGCTTCGCTAACGATGCTACCGAGGATGAAGTAAAGGCAGCTATGATGTACCTTGAGTGGCTGAACCAGCCCGAGAATCTGTTCACTATGCAGTGGGGTATCGAAGGCGTGAACTTCAATTATGATGATAACGGCGATCCCGTAGCAGTAGCAGATCAGACCGGTCTGGCTGAGCAGCAGGGACACAACAACAACGTAGACTACTGGTGTGCAGTAACCGCAGTTAAGACCCTCGGATCTATCGAGAAAGATATCCAGGCAGTTACCCCTCAGGGTATTCCTCAGGACTTCTATGATCAGATCCTGGCTAACTACAACGGACAGGTTGCTATCTATGAAGCAGGCAAGGCTAACTCCGACTGTCTGTTTGCAACCGCTATCGATGCTGTTACCGAGTACAACCAGACGCTGTATGATCTGTATACTGAGTACCGTGACAAGCTGACCATGTGCCCTAAGGACCAGTTCGATTCTCTGTATGAAGAACTGAGCCAGAAGTACCTGGATGCAGGTTATCAGGAAGTTATCGATGAGAGACAGGCTGCTCTGGATGCAGGTAACACCACCAGACTTCAGTAAGTAAAAAGTTTTATTACAGGAAGTACATACAGCCCCCAGGCATGAATGGCTTGGGGGCTATATTAAAAATGCAACTATTCAGAGCCATGTAAATATTATTCAATGGGCGTCGAATGCTTGCATTCGTAAGAACATTTGATAATATTTATAGGGCGAAGTTACTTTATGTCCTTTTCCGACCGACTGTTTTACAATAAAAACAACTGTGGGAAAAGAATATAAAGAGCCAAAAGGCAGAAATGGAGGAGCTATGTTAAAACTGGAATATGATAAGAAAGAAATAGAGGGAGTCATTGACAAGATCGTCAAAAAGACTATGAATATGGATCTCACCTGGGACTGGCCCTGTGGTGTGGCATATTACGGAATCAGCGATGCCTATGAGAAGACAGGCAAGAAGGAATATCTGGATCTGTTAAAGGATCGTATCGACGAACTGATCGATCTGGGACTGCCCAAGGTATGGACAGTAAACGCCTGTGCCATGGGACATTGCCTGATCACCTTATACCAGGCCACCGGAGAGCAGCAGTATCATGACATTCTTATGAGCAAGATCGCTTATTTAAGAAAAGATGCCCTGCGTTTCGGAGATCATGTATTGCAGCACACCGTATCTGCCAACAACGATTTCCCGGAGCAGTGCTGGTGTGACACTTTGTTCATGGCAGCGTTCCTGATGCTGCGTGTGGGCGTGATGGAACACGATGAAGAACTGATCGATGATGCCTTGAACCAGTACTACTGGCATATCAAATATTTACAGAATCCAAGCAGTGGACTCTGGTATCACGGCTATGACAATATTGCCGGAGATCATATGTCCGGCATCTATTGGGGAAGAGCCAATGCCTGGGCAGCATTTACCATGTCGCAGGTAGGCGGTATTCTGCCTCAGTGCTATCTGTATCCGAAGTATATCGATGTGGCCGGCTCCTTAAATGAGCAGTTGGCAGCCCTGAAGGTATACCAGACGGAGAATGGATTGTGGAGAACCGTAGTGGATGATCCGGAATCTTATGAAGAGATTTCCGCATCTGCAGGAATTGCCGCAGCAATGCTGACCAGAGGCAATCCTTTACACAGCAAATATATCAACAAGGCCATCAAGGGCCTGCTTGCCAATGTCAGCGAGGATGGTAAGGTGATGAATGTCTCCGGCGGAACCGCCGTCATGAGAGACAAGGAAGGATACAGAGGCATTCCCAAGGCGTATATTCAGGGATGGGGACAGGGACTGGCACTTTCCTTCTTTGCAACCTTGTTAATTTCCGATGATATTGAGAAGGATGGTGCGTTATAGATGTTTCGCAGGAATTTCCTGTTCGGAAAGGATGGAGGAACAGCCAATCTGATCGATGTGGGCAGCGAAGACCTCTATCAGCCGGGCAAAGGTTACGGTTTTGTAACAGAAAAAAACAGAAGAGAGCAGAAGTTGCTGCAGATCCGGGAACTGAATTCCTCTTTTGATACGATGTACTGGTATCAAAACGAACAGCTGTCCTTCCTGAAGGAAGATGAGAACGGCTGCTATCTGGATTCTGCGGAAGAAGTGGCAGCGTTGGAGAGGCAGTCGGGAGAACCGATGTCTGGCTCACCCAGGAGGATTCCGCTGATCTTCAAGGTAGATGTACCCAGACAGGGGAACTACAGGATCACCCTGACCATCCGATCAGAAGAGGAAATGGGAGAGATACTGATCTTCACCGGAAGAAGACGGCTGGCTTTTCATGGCACAGTGGGAGCCGGAGAGTTCACTTATACAATGATTACAAATGTCTGCGATATTGTACCTGTGGGTTATTCCCGGATTTTTGCGGATAAGACTGTGGATATTGCAGTACTGGCGGACAGACCAAGGATCAGTGCTCTTACGGTAGAAGAGGTGAACGGTCCTACGGTTTATCTGGCGGGAGATTCCACAGTGACAGATCAGCCCGGAGATTATCCCTATTATCCAGGCACCTGTTACTGTGGCTGGGGACAGATGCTTCCGGCATATTTTGACACACGTGTGGCAGTGTCGAATCATTCCCACTCCGGACTGACTACCGATAGCTTCCGCAAGGAAGGGCATTATGCGGTGATCTCTCAGTACAGCAAGCCGGGAGATTATGTGTTTTTCCAGTTCGGGCATAATGATCAGAAGCTTCCCGGGCTGCAGGCAAAGGGCGGATACCGGGCGAATCTGCAACGCTATATCAAAGAAAATCAGGCAAAGGGGGTCTATCCGGTATTGGTGACACCCATTGCAAGAAATACCTGGAGACTGCGGGATCAGACTTATCTGGATCTGCTGGAGGAATTCGCGGATGTATGTCTGGAACTGGGAGCACAGTACGGAATTCCGGTGCTGGATCTTCATGCCCACAGCAAGAAATATGTGTTGGAAAAGGGCTTACAGGATGCCAAACCCATCTTTTTCCCCGGGGACTATACCCATACCAATGACTTCGGTGCTTATAAGATGGCAGGATATGTGGCACAGGAGATCCGGGAGAAATGCAAAGGTCATTCTGAAAGAGCCTACGCTTATCTGGCAGAGTGCGTGACGGATGGTTTCGGCGCATGGGAGCCTGTGGGACAAATCAATGTTCCTAAGAAACCGGAGATCTACAAGGACATTCCGGATCCTGCAGGAGATCAGGTGCTGTTGTCTGAGGCAGAGCAGCTGGAACGTGTGGTCAGACTGTGTCTGAAAGAGGAATTGCTGTAACAGGACAGATATTGTACTGGAAAATAGAAGTGAAGAAATGACAGGAATGAAAAATAAGCAGGAATATGAGGAGGAACTCAGAATGGGAAAAGGTGGTTTTACCTTACCGGGAGAATCAGGATATGAAGAACTGACTCTGAAAATGGCGGAAAAATGGGGAGCAGATGTGATCCGTGACAGTGATGGGACCGTGCTTTCCGACGAAATCACCCATGCCGGTTACGGAATCTATTCTACCATTTGTATTATCAGAGATCACAATGCCTGGGCAAAGGAGAATCAGGACAAATTACAGCAGACCTTCCTGTGCACACCGCCCCAGGTAGCAGAGAGTGACACCCTGACCATCGGACTGATGGACAGCTTTTTTGCGGAGCAGTTCCGGATCAATGATAGCGCAGAGAGTCTGGAATATTGGGAGATTTATGACAGAACTACCAATGTGAAGATCGACAATGCGGACTGGAGCTATGACAAAGAGAAGGGAAGCGTGTCCCTAAGCGGCATCATCCCTTTTCATAAGTATACAGTAAGCTTCTTAGCCTATCGTATCTGGGAAGAAATCTCTATGTACAATCATACTACGAACCACTGGGACAAGGAGCATCTGATGCAGATCGATCCCAGATATCCTGAGACTCAGGAGTATCTGCTGGGCTGGATGAAGCACTGGTGTGAGACCCATCCGGATACCACGGTGGTGCGCTTTACCTCCATGTTCTACAATTTCGTATGGATCTGGGGCAGCAGTGAGAGGAACCGGAATCTGTTCTCTGACTGGGGTTCCTATGATTTCACTGTGAGCGTTCCTGCTTTACAGGAGTTCGAGAAACAATACGGATATCGCATGACAGCGGAAGATTTTATCAATAAGGGACAGCTGCATGTGACTCATATGCCTGGCAATGCGAAAAAGGCGGATTGGATGGCATTTATCAATGATTTCGTTATTTCCTTTGGCAGGAAGCTGATCGATATGGTGCATTCTTACGGCAAAAAGGCTTATGTCTTCTATGACGACAGCTGGGTAGGCGTGGAGCCTTATAATGGCAGATTTCAGGAGTTTGGTTTTGACGGACTGATCAAATGTGTATTCTCCGGTTATGAAGCCAGACTGTGTGCGGGCGTGGATGTGCCTACACATGAACTGCGTCTGCACCCCTATCTGTTCCCGGTGGGGCTGGGCGGTGCTCCGACTTTCATGGAGGGCGGCAATCCCACACTGGATGCGAAAAAATACTGGAACAGCGTAAGACGTGCCCTGCTGCGTGCGAAGATCGACCGGATCGGTCTCGGCGGATACCTTCATCTGGTGGAGGGTTTCCCGGATTTCTGTGATTATATTGAAAAAGTGGCAGATGAGTTCCGTCTGATCCGCAGCTTCCACGATGCGGGAGAACCTTACCGCATCAAGACCCGTGTGGCAGTGCTGCATTATTGGGGAAGCTTACGTTCCTGGACCTTGTCCGGACACTTTCATGAGACTTATATGCATGACCTGATCCACATCAACGAAGCTTTGTCCGGACTTCCTGTGGATGTGAAATTTATTTCCTTTGAGGATGTAAAAAATGGTATACTGAAGGATGTAGATGTCGTAATCAATGCAGGTAGAGCCGGAAGCGCCTGGAGCGGCGGGGATGCCTGGAAGGATGAGGAGCTTGTTACTGCACTTACAAAGTGGGTACACGAGGGAGGCTGCTTTATCGGTGTGAACGAGCCTTCCGCTGTGGAAGGATATGATACGTATTTCCGTATGGCACATGTGCTGGGAATTGACGAGGACACCGGCGCAAGAGTCTGTCACGGCAGATGGATCTTTGAGACAGCGGATCCGGAGCATCTGATCCCAGAGGGCGCAGGTGTGGAAGCGAAGGAGAACCGGTATCTGACGGATGGAAAAGCACAGGTACTTCTGGCAGACGGCGGGAAGCCACTGATCACCCTGAATCATTTCGGCAAGGGACTGGGAATCTATCTGTCTTCCTTCCAGGTGAACCTGTGGAATACCAGAATGCTGTACCAGCTGATCCGTTATGCCGGTGGAGAAGGCACCTCCGGCAGCTATATGACGGATAACCTGTATACGGAATGTGCTTATTACCCGGAGAGTAAAAAACTGGTAGTCATCAACAACAGTGACACCGAGCAGACCACCACCATCCCCACGGAAGCGGGCGCATGTACGGTAACCATTGCACCTTACGACACTACCTTTGTAGAAATCAGATAACCAACGATAACGATCAGGGCGGAAATCCTGTGTTCGTTTTCTGAGGGAGCAGAACGCAAAGGAGGCAGAGAATGCATAACGAAAAAGAAAGACCTACGGAATATTTCCCGGACGGAACTCCCATAGATGACTGGTTTTATGATATAGGGATGCCGGAGCTTGAGGAACTGGGCAGACCCTATGTCCTCACAGAGTACGGGATCTGGGACGACGGAAAAGTTTATACCAAAGAGATCCAGAAGGTGATCGACCTGGCGGCAGAAGAGGGCGGTGGTGTCCTGGTGGTGCCGCCGGGAACCTATCTGACGGGAGCACTTTATTTCAAACAGGGAGTGAATCTCTATGTTTCCGCCGGTGCGACGTTAAAGGGCAGCGATGATATCTCGGATTATGATCTGGCCGAGACCCGGATTGAGGGAGAGACCTGCCTGTATTTTACGGCACTGATCAATGCGGACGGTCTGAATGGATTTACCATGTGCGGACCGGGCACTATTGACGGTAACGGACTTAAGACCTGGAAAGCCTGCTGGCTGCGCTGGAAATGGAGTAACGGCACCAACAAGGATGGTCAGAGACCCCGGCTGGTCTATCTGTCCAACTGCAGAAATGTGCGGATCGCCGGTCTGAATTTACAGAATTCCCATTTCTGGACCACACATATTTATAAATGTGACCATGTAAAATACTTGAACTGCCATATTTATTCCCCGGCAGGTCCTGTTGCGGCACCCAGTACGGATGCCATTGATATCGATGTGTGTACGGATGTGTTGGTGAAAGGCTGTTATATGGAAGTCAATGACGACTCTGTGGTGCTAAAGGGCGGTAAGGGCCCCTGGGCGGACAGCCAGCCGGAGAACGGCTCCAATGAGCGGATTCTGGTGGAGGATTGTGTCTATGGCTTCTGCCATGGGTGTCTCACCTGCGGTTCGGAATCAGTACATAACCGCAATATCATCATGCGCAGGATTCAGATCAAGGGGGCAGCGAGACTGTTGTGGCTGAAAATGCGGCCAGACACCCCGCAGCACTATGAATATATCACGGTGGAGCAGATCGAAGGCCGGGTAAAGGAGTTCCTCAAGATTTATCCCTGGACCCAGTATTATGATCTGAAGGATCGGAAGGACCAACCGCTGTCTTATGCGGAGCATATCACGATGAAGGACTGTGACTGCATCTGTGATACCTTTTTTGATGTGATGCCGGATGAGAGCCAGTATCTGCTTTCCGATTTTACCCTGCAGGACCTGCGGATCAGGGCAAGAGTGGATAACTTTTCGGAAGACAAGTTAAGAAGTGTAGTATATGAGAATGTACAGGTGGAAGAAAGTACGGAGCCTGTAGAGAGCTGGCATGAAGTGAAGGGCTTCCAATAATGAACCAGCATCGAAAGGTAAATTTACTTTAGTGCCTGCCATTTTGGAAAAATATTTTTTGAACACTTTTTTGAAAATTCAGAAAGTTATCCACATCGTATGATTGCACGGGGGCGTTTTTCAAAAAAATGTTTATAAATTTCATTTCCTCTTGGCAGGCATCACCTTCTTTGCTAAAATAATCTCAGTTGTGGATTGCTTTATGCAATTCTCTTTTATATGATGTCGGGGTCAAAAGCCCCCGACTTTGATGCCTACGGATTGTTCCGTG
>OJPH01000048.1_pt1 | contig 89553 bp, 82 predicted proteins | sample 1598481 | NCBI WGS metagenome assembly OJPH01 (sample SAMN03922482, study PRJEB24848) | human gut metagenome | isolation source: stool sample | host: Homo sapiens | place: Germany | collected 2011-05 | reverse complement strand
ACCAGAGCTGTCGCTACATCTTGTAGCGTGCTGAGTTAAGTCGATAAGCATTAAATCATAAATGCAGAATGAATGCACCTTCAGGGCGATTTCTCGCCCCGGAGTGCTTCATTCTGCATTTGCGTAGGGTGTATCTGAAAACTGGCGAAATGACCAGCAGCGAGGGATTTTTGTCCTGGGCAAGCCATTTTTCCGCAGGAATACTTGCTGTATTTCAAGGGAAAATGGCGCAGCACTGGGCAAAAAGACCCGCTGATTGGGCGTTTTGACAGTTTTCAGATACACCCTATATTCAGGAGAACGCCTATGCGCTATTATTTTGCCCCTATGGAGGGGCTGACGGACAGCGTTTACCGCCGTCTTCACCAAAAGTATTTCCCCGGGGTTGACCGGTATTACATGCCCTTCTTCTCCCCCACTGTCCACCGCCAGCTTACCCAGCGGGAAAGCCGGGAATTGCCGGAGGCGGACAGTGTGAGCTTTGCCGCCGTCCCACAGGTGCTGACCAAAGTGCCGGAGGATTTTCTCTGGGCGGCGGAGGTCATCCGCAACCGGGGCTATGACGAGGTCAACCTCAATCTGGGCTGCCCCTCCGGGACGGTCACCGCCAAGGGCAAGGGTGCCGGGATGCTGGCTGACCCGGAAGCCCTCGATCGGTTTCTGGACGACGTGTTTTCCAAGTGTCCCATTGCCATCTCCGTAAAGACCCGGCTGGGAATGCATTCGCCGGAGGAATTTCCGGCGCTGCTGGACATTTTCAACCGCTACCCCATCCGGGAGCTGACCGTCCACCCAAGGGTGCGGCAGGAATTCTACAGAAGCCCCATTCATTTCGACTGGTTCGACTACGCCGTGGAAAACAGCAAAAACCGACTCTGCTACAACGGAAATCTGTGTACTCCCGCCCAAATCCGGGAATTTGAGAAAAAATACCCTCAGATCAATTCCGTAATGATCGGCCGGGGACTGATTGGCGACCCCGGAATGCTCACCCCCGGCGGCACTACGGCGGCGGCTCTGGAAGCCTTTTTTGACGAGCTGCTGGAAGTCTACACCCGGGATTTCGGCGGTGCCCGAAACGCCATGTTCCGTCTGAAAGAGAACTGGTTTTACCTCCTGCGCCGTTTTGAGGGCAGCGAAAAGCTGGGAAAACAGCTGCGGAAAACCACGGATGTGAATGTCTACAAATCCATCACATCGGAAATATTCCACACGCTCCCTCTGGCAAAAGACCTTCGGGCGGATTGGTGATTTTCCTAGGGTCTATCTGAAATCCGGAAATATGACCAACAGCGAGGGATTTTTCGCCTGCTGAAGCCATTTTTCCGCAGGAATACTTTGTGTATTACAAGGGAAAATGGTGCACAGCAGGCGGAAAAGACCCGCTGTTTGGGCATGTTGACGGTTTTCAGATAGACCCTAATAGCACAAACCGGCATCCCACTTTCTGTGGGATGCCGGTTTTGTTTTTATCTGCCTTTACTGCTGAATCAGGTCCCCTGCCATTGCGAACAGAGTATCCGGATTCAGAATGTTCTGATCCAGGAGGCTGTAGCAAATGCCGTCCTCCGTCCAGCACAGGAATGCAATGTCTTTTTCCTCCATCGCATCGGCGCCATAGGAAACATAGTTGCCCGGCTGCTTTGCCCACGCCTGCTCCGCTTCGCTGAGCTTGTAGCCTTCCGGTACGAACTTATAGTGATCCAGATAGTATCTTGCCGCGATCGTATCGACCGTTCTGCTGATGGACGGAATGCTCTCGGTTTCGGAAACCTCCTTCATGTCCGCTCTTATGAGGAGCGTCAGCTCCTGACCCTGGGGATTCTCATAGGAAACGCTGAGCTGCCGGTAGGTAAGAACCTTTTCGTCCCTAGCGTCCTTGCCGATCGTCTGACCGACGTCCACGCCCTGGAATCGGAAGCCGTTTTCAAATTCCTCCGGCACCGAAACCTCCAAGCCGACCTGAGCGATTGCCAGATCTACATCCGAGTAGCTTTCATAGTGCTTTGTTTTTCCGGATTCCAGCTTGTGAATGGGAAGCATCTCTGCGGCGTAGGCCGTAATGGAAAGAACACCGATCAATGCTGCCGCAAGTAAAATGCGGAACGCTCTTTTTTTGGTTTTCATGGGTTTAATCTCCTTACTTTCAATTTCAATCACTTTGTACGGAGTGTCGGCTTCCATGAGATACGCATCATCTACATAGTTCAGTGCCCGGTTTAAGTCTGTTGCCTTCATATGCATATTCCTTCCTTTTCAAGACTGTATTTCAGCTGTCTTCGCATTTTTTCCAGCCGGTATTTTATCTGACGGACAGAGCATTCATATTTTTGCGCCAGCTGGGGTGCCGTCATGGCATAATAATACCGGGACAGGAACAGCTTACGGTCATCGGGGTTCAATGTGCCAAGGAAACGATTCAGCTGTTTTCCAAGCTCCTTTGCCTCCAGCGTCTCATCCATGTCCCTGCCGGTGTCCGGAATACATTCCTCCAGTTCCGACAGAAGCACATCTGCATTCCCGCACCGCTTTTCCGCAGTCAGGTACTCGACCCTTTTGAAGCTGAGATTCCGGGCAACCCGGGACAGATAGTATTTCAGTACCGGCGGGCACTTTGGGGGGATGGAGTTCCAGGCCGCAAGATACACATCGTTCACGACCTCCTCCACATCCTGGGAATCGGGAAGAACATTGTGTGCAATGGTTCTCAGGTAGCTTCCGTATTTCCTGGATGTTTCCGAAATTGCCTCCTCTGACCTGGAAAAGAACAGCTCAACGATCTGCGTATCCTCCAAGTGATTCACTCCTTTGTGTGTAAGGACCTTACGCCTATATAATACGGAACGCGAATCCGGTGGACAATCTTTTTTTAAAGTCAGAAGCGGCGTGACAAAGGTCACGCCGCTTCATTTAGGCAATTTTTATCAGGCTCCCAGATTTACATAGCCCAGCTTGATGGCGCTGTAATCGACCTCCATGGGGTGATCCTCCGCCAGTTTCTTGATGAACGCATTCGTCTTTTCGTTGACCCAGCCGGATTTTGCGTAGGTCTCCCAGATGGGGGTGCTGCTGACGAAGTACATCACATGGTAGCCATATTTGGTCTTCACCAGACCGTAGTCACCGGCGGCGCGGGTTTCGTCAAAGCACCAATCTTCAAAGGGTTCCACCATCTGACCCTTCGCGACATTCTCATACAGGCCGCCATTGGTGCTGGAGCCGGGATCCTCGGACTTTTCCTCCGCCAGAGCCGCGAAGGAATCCTCGGTGGCGTCGCCTGCCAGCCACTCGTCCAGAATCTCCTGCGCCTTCTTTTCGCAGGCCGCCCATTCCTCGTCGGAATAGGTGGTGGTGCCGTCGTCTCCGGTGGTGCCGCCCTCGGGCATGACCAGAATGTGACGGACGCTCACGTAGGTTCCGTCCTTGGTGACGCCGTTACCGGTGAAGTAGCTTTCATTCTCGGTGTAGTAGGCTTCCAAGTCCTCCTGAGTGGGTACCAGCTTCTCCGTCTCGGCGGTATAGTAGGGCTTTCCCTGATAATAAAGCTCCTGAAAACCGGCGAATTCCTCCAGCCCCGCGCCGGGGCCGACATTTTTCAGAAGCAGTTCCTCAATGCCGGAAAGGCCGTAGTTTGCGGCAGTCTCCTCCAGAGAAGCCTCCAGACCGTCCAGATACTCCCGATCCTCCGCAGGCATTTCCATACCGGCGTTCTTGGCTTCCAGCGCGAGGGACTGGTACATCTGCCAGTAGTTCAGCGCTTCGCCCAGGAAGAACTGCTGCCATGTCAGGCTGCTGTCCTCGCTGCACAGCTGGGTGTCCAGCGGCTGGGAATAGTCCAGCAGGCCCTGATACATCAGGCTGTAGCCATAGTTGGAGCTGAGGATACTTTGAACAACGTTCCAATAGTACACCTGCAGCTTGCCATTGGTCAGCTGCTCGTCGCCCATGGTAGCTACAACAGTGTCCTTCGCAGCGGCGGCTTCCTCGTCCGTGACGGTGTAGGTCCCCTTGCAGGTCACGTCGTCGGGATTGCCGTCGGCGGGGACTGTGGCAGGCGCCTGTGTCTCCGTCGCGGCGGTTTCGGCAGCGACAGTCGGTTCGGTAGTTTCGGCGGGGGTCTTTCCGCCCTTCACACCGCCGATGACCAGCGCCGCCAGCGCGGCGATCAGGACGACCACGGCAGCAACAGCGGCGACGATCTTCCAGGGGGCGGTTTTGGGCGCTTCCGGAGTCTCGGCGGGCGTTTCCTCCGTCGCTTCTTCTGCGGCGGGTTGCTCCGTCGTTTCGGCGGTTTCCTCCTCGACAGGCGTTTCCGTTCCGGTCTGCTCAGCGGCAGCTTCTTCCACAGTGGCGGTTTCTTCGGTGACTTCCTCTGCGGGCGTCACTGTTTCGGTTTCCGGGGCATTGTCCTTCCCGCAGTGGGGGCAGACAGTGCTTCCCTCTGCCAGTTCTTCCTGACAAAACTTACATTTTTCCATGAAATGTCCTCTTTCTCCATTCAGAGTTTCCGTATACACGGGCAATCGTACCCGCTTAGTTTACCACGCACATGCCCGGAATGCAAGCGGAACACAAAATATTTACAAATCCCTGCCGGCCGGATGCGGCAAATCTCATTTCTCCGCGACTGGCACTTGCAAAAAGGCGGAAAAAATGATATGATTTTATATTGAGATAGTATCTGGAGGATTTCCTACATGAACACCAAAACCACCGTCATTTCTCAGGCCGAGCTGGACGCCCAGTTCGCCTGCTGTGATAAGGTTGCCGCCTACTGGCAGACCAAAGGCCGCACCCCCACCGCCTACGTGGAGACCTACGGCTGCCAGCAGAACGAGGCAGATTCCGAAAAGCTGCGGGGCTTCCTCGCCCAGTGCGGCTACGCCATCGTCGGCAGCGCCGAGGGCGCGGATGTGGTCATCATGAACACCTGCGCCATCCGGGAACACGCCGAGCAGCGGGTTTTCGGCAATCTGGGCGCGCTGACTCACACCAAGCGCCGCCACCCGGAGCAGAAAATTTTTCTGTGCGGCTGCATGGCGGGAGAAACCAAGGTCTCCGACCGCGTCAAGCACAGCTACCCCCACGTGGACGGCGTGTTTTCCACCCACCATCTGTGGCAGTTCCCGCAAATCCTGTGGAACGTCCTCAGCGGGAAAAAGCGGCAGTTCTTTATTGAAGACGAACCCGGCTCCATCGCCGAGGGCATTCCGCAAGTCCGGGATTCCAAGCTGAAAGCATGGGTATCCATCATGTACGGCTGCAACAATTTCTGCACCTACTGCATCGTCCCCTACGTCCGTGGGCGGGAGCGCAGCCGTCAGCCGGAGGACATTCTCGCCGAGTGCCGGGCGCTGATTGAGGGCGGCACGAAGGAAATCACCCTTCTTGGGCAGAACGTCAACTCCTATGGCAAGGATTTGAGCTGCGGCATGGATTTTGCCGACCTGCTGGCCGCCATTGCCCAGATTCCGGGGGATTTTCTCATCCGCTTCATGACAAGCCATCCTCGTGATGCCAGCGAGAAGCTCTTCGACACCATGGCGCGCTATCCCAAAATCGCGAAGCAGCTGCATCTCCCCTTCCAGTCCGGCTCCTCCCGTGTGCTGAAGGCCATGAACCGCCACTATGACCGGGAGACCTATCTGCAAAAGGTGAACTACGCCAAAAAGGTCATGCCCGATCTGGTGCTGACCAGCGACGTTATTGTTGGCTTCCCCGGAGAGACCGATGAAGAATTTGAAGAGACCATCAGCCTGATTCAGTCCGTGCATTACGACAGTCTGTTCACCTTCATCTTCTCCCCCCGCCCCGGCACCCCCGCCGCGAAAATGGACGATCCCACCCCGAAGGAAGAGAAAAACCGCCGCTTCGACCGGCTCTGCGCGGTGCAGAACGCCATTTCCGAGGAAATCCACAATTCCTACATTGGCAAAACCCTCCGCTGTCTTGTGGACGGCAAAGACAAAGACCTTCTCACCGCCCGCACCGAGGGCGGACGCTTGGTGCGCTTCCCCGGCTGTGACGACATGATCGGCACCTATCAGGACATCACCATCACCGCCGCCACCACATGGAGCCTGAGCGGAAAAGCGGCGGATATCTGCTGAATTTTGTACAAACATAGAACAGGACGGAATCAACATATGGCACAGGCAACGAATGAACTGACCCCCATGCGGCGGCAATATCAGCAGATCAAGGACCAGCACAAGGACTGCATCCTGATGTTCCGCCTGGGCGACTTTTACGAGATGTTTGACGAGGACGCCAAGCTGACGGCCCGGGAGCTGGATCTCACCCTGACCACCCGTGACCGGGGCAAGCCCAAGGAGGAACAGACGCCCATGTGCGGCGTCCCCTACCACAGCGTGGACTCCTACATCGCCCGGTTGGTGCAGAAGGGCTACAAGGTCGCCATCTGCGAACAGATGGAGGACCCGGCCACCGCCAAGGGACTGGTGCAGCGGGACATCACCCGCATCATCACCCCCGGCACCGTCACCGAAAGCTGTATGCTGGACGAGAACAAAAACAACTACATCGGCTGCATTTACGGCGAAAGCGGAAAATTCGGCCTTGCCTTCTGCGACGTTTCCACCGGTGCGTTCTTCACCACGGTCTGCTCCGACGCCCAGAACGTAGCCTCCGAGCTTGGCCGCTTTGCACCCAGCGAAATCCTCCGCTACGGTGCCAATGTGGACTGCGAGGTCATTGACGACACCGTTTTCCGCCGCCTGAATTGCTGTGTCAGCGAGGGAAAGCAGGAGCTGTTCGCTCTGGAAAGTGCGGAAGCACTGCTGGAAAATCACTTCCATGCCACCCTTTCCCAAATGGGCATTGCGGGAATGCCCGCCGCCGTCATTGCCAGCGGCGCACTGCTGCAAACCCTGCTGACCCTGCAAAAAAACGACCTTGCCCACATCCGGGAGCTGCAATATTACACCACCGGCCGGTTCATGGAGCTGGACCTGGACGCCCGGCGGAATCTGGAGCTGACGGAGACCATGCGTTCCAAAGAAAAGCGGGGAACGCTTCTGTGGGTACTGGACAAGACCCACACCGCCATGGGCGGGCGGATGCTCCGCTCATGGCTGGAAAAGCCCCTGCTTGACCCGGTGGAGATCACCCGCCGCCACGGCGCGGTGGAGGAGCTGACGGGCAACGTCATCGTCCGGGGCGAGCTGGAAGAAGCGCTGCGGGACGTCACCGATCTGGAACGGGTACAGACCCGCATCGTCACCGGCACCGTCAACTGCCGGGATTTGCTGGGACTTGCCCGTGGCTTCCGGGCGCTGCCCGACGTAAAGGCGCAGCTGCAAAAATGCGACTCTCCCCTGCTTAAGAAGCTGGAAGCGGCCATCGACCCTCTGACGGACTGCGCCGACCGCATTGAAAACACGCTGGTGGACGATCCTCCCCTGACCATCCGGGAGGGCGGCATCATCCGCAAGGGCGCCAGCGAGGAAGCCGACCGTCTGCGGGACATCATGGAGGGCGGCAGCGGCACCATTGCCGCCATTGAAGCGTCAGAACGGGAAAAAACCGGCATCCGCACCCTGAAAGTGGGCTTCAACCGTGTATTCGGTTATTATATTGAGGTATCCAAGTCCTTTATCGATCAGGTGCCCGCGAATTACATCCGCAAGCAGACCCTCGCCAACTGCGAGCGCTACATCACCCAGGAGCTGAAAGAGCTGGAAAATCAGGTGCTCACCGCCAAAGACCGGCTCACCGCGCTGGAATACCAGATCTTCACCCAGCTTCGGGAATACCTTGCCAAGCAGGCCGCCCGGGTGCAGCAGACCGCCGCCGCCGTGGCCGCCGCGGACACGCTGTGCAGTCTCGCCGCCGTGGCGGTGCAGCGGGGCTACTGCCGCCCGGAAATCACGCTGGGGCGGGAAATTACCATTGAAAACGGCCGCCACCCCGTGGTGGAGGCCATGCTGAAGGACTCCCTGTTCGTCCCCAACGACACCCACTTGGGTGCTGAGGACAATCAGGTGTCCATCATCACCGGCCCCAACATGGCGGGCAAATCCACCTATATGCGTCAGGTGGCGCTGATCGTGCTGATGGCGCAGATGGGTTCCTTCGTCCCCGCCCGCAGCGCGAAAATCGGGCTGGTCGATCGGGTGTTTACCCGCATCGGCGCCAGCGACGATCTGGCTTCCGGACAGTCCACCTTCATGGTGGAGATGGCGGAGGTCGCCACCATTCTGAAATACGCCACCTCCCGCAGTCTGCTGATTCTGGACGAAATTGGCCGGGGCACCTCCACCTATGACGGCATGGCCATCGCCCGCGCCGTTCTGGAATACGCCGCCAATCCCAAGCGTCTGGGTGCAAAAACCCTGTTTGCCACCCACTATCACGAGCTTTCCACGCTGGAAGACAAGCTGCCCAATGTGAAAAACTACAACATTGCGGTGAAAAAGCGGGGAGAACAGATGATTTTCCTGCGGAAGATCGTCCCCGGCGCAACGGACGACAGCTACGGCATCGAGGTCGCCAAGCTGGCGGGCATCCCTGCCCCGGTCATCACCCGCGCGAGAGAAATCCTCGCCGAGCTGGAAAGTGAGGGCGTCGTGTCCGCGCCCGCGGCGGCAAAGGAGCCGGAAGACCAGGTCAGCATGATGGATCTGACCTCCCAGCAGGTGGTTGCCGCTCTCAGCGCCATTTCCGTGGAGACCCTGACCCCCATTGAAGCCATGAACGAGCTGTACAAACTGAAGAAAATGTTGGATTAAGCTATGAAACGAAATCGCAGTCTCTCCGCCTGTCCCACCGCGCAGGAATCCGTCGCCGGCGGCGTCTACTTTATTTTCCAGCTGGTGCTGCTGCCCTCCATTCTCCGGTGGGTCAACGCCCAGCTTTCCCAGCCGCTGACCGAAACGGAGCTGAACTTTACCTACTATCTTATCAATTTTCTGGCGACAATTCTGATTTATCACGAATTCTTAGGACGCAGCGCCCGGCAGGCGATCCAGCACGCTGCGTACTTCTGTCAGGCCATCATCCTGGGGCTTGCAGCCTACTACGCCTGCAATTTTCTGACCCTGCGGCTGATAAGGCTGCTGGTTCCCGGTTTTACCAACTACAATGACGCCGTTATCTCCGCCATGAGCCGGAGCGGACGCTATCTTATGGTCGTCAGTACCGTGATTCTGGTTCCGCCTGCCGAGGAATGCGTCTTCCGGGGGCTGATCTTCCGCAATCTCTACGGAAAATCCCGGTGGGTAGCCTACGTTGTCTCTATTCTCGCCTTTGCCGCTATCCATGTTCTGGGCTACATCGGAAAGTATTCTCCCCTGGAGCTGGTCATGGCGGTGCTGCAATACCTCCCGGCGGGACTTTCCCTCGCCTGGGCGTATACCAAAAGCGACACCATTTTCGCGCCGATTATCATCCATGCCTGTATCAATCTGGTCGCCATCGGCGGCCTGAGGTGAATCTATTATGCCGAAAATCATTCAGTTATCCCCCCATATCGCCAATCTGATCGCCGCCGGTGAGGTGGTGGAGCGCCCCGCCTCCGTGGTCAAGGAGCTACTGGAAAACGCGGTGGACGCGGGCGCGTCCAAAGTCACCGTGGAGATTCGGGACGGCGGCATGACCTTCCTCCGGGTCACGGACAACGGCTGCGGCATGTCCCCCGAGGACGCCCGGACGGCCTTTCTCCGCCACGCCACCTCCAAACTCCGCTGCGCCGAGGACCTTGCCGCCATCGGCACCATGGGCTTCCGGGGCGAGGCATTGGCCGCCATCGCCTCCGTCAGCCGCATCGATCTTCTGACCAAAACGGCGGGCAGCATGTCCGGCACGTCATTAAAGCTGGAAGCGGGAAAAATTCTGGAAGAAACCGAGATCGGCTGTCCCGAAGGGACGACCATCATCGTCCGCGACCTCTTTTTCAACACCCCCGCCCGGATGAAATTCATGAAATCCGACACCGTGGAGGGCAGCCGTGTGACCGCCGCCGTGCAGATGCAGGCGCTGGCCCACCCGGAGGTAGCCATCCAGTTCCTCCGGGACGGCAAGCAGGTACTTTCCACCCCGGGAAACGGCGGATTGCAGGCGGCGGTCTACTGCGTCTATGGCCGGGATTTTGCCCGGATGGTGAAGGTGGACAGCCGTTGGGAATCCTACACCCTGACCGGCTACGTCTCCAAGCCCACCGATGCCCGCCCCAGCCGGGGTCTGCAAACCTTTTTCGTCAACGACCGCCCCGTAAAATCCAAGCTGCTGGTTTCCGCTTTGGAGGAAGCCTACCGCAACCAGATCATGGTGGGGAAATTCCCCGCCTGTGTGCTGCATCTGACCCTGCCGCCCAACGCCGTGGACGTAAATGTCCACCCGGCGAAAACAGAGGTAAAGTTTCTGTCGGAAAAAGCGGTATTTGACTGCGTTCACTACGGCATATTGGGAGCGCTGAACACCCAGACCGACCGCCCCGAAATCCGGTTCCGGACGCCCGCCGGGGAGTCCGCCGCACCGGTCACGCCCGATGCCCCCGCTAAGGCGTCCACCCCGCCGCAGATGCCACCCCGTCCGGAAAATCCCGCCCCAAAAAACAGCTTTTTCCGCACCATGACGCCTCAGGAGTACAAAACTTTCTCCACCGCCTTAAAAGATGCGCCCCAGCCGAAGCAAACTGCGGCGGCTGCAACAGCGGCAAAAATCGAGCGTCCCGTCAATATGCCCCTGCGGGAGTTCGTGATGCTTCCTCAGGTTCAGGCGAGCCAGACCCCACCCAAAGTGGAAAAAGTTGCGCCTGTACCCCCCGCTCCCCCCAAGAAAGAAGAACCGAAGCCGGAAGAAATGGAGCAGACCCAGCTGCCCATGCCCGCCGAAATCCAGTGGCGGATGGTGGGCGAGCTTTACAATACCTATATTATTGTGGAGCAGGGAGACGATGCTTTTCTCATTGACAAGCACGCCGCCCATGAGCGCATTCTCTTTGAAAAGCTGAAAGCCCATCCCGAGAAAATCAGCGCCCAGAGTCTGCTGTCCCCCATCCCCATGCGCTTAAGTCCCGCCGCGGCCGGGGAGCTTCTCGCCAATGCGGACATGCTGGACGAATTGGGCTTTGCGGTGGAGGAATTCGGCGAAAACACCGTGCTTCTGCGGCAGATACCCATGGATTTAAGTCCGGATGACGCCGCCGAAGCTGTGGAAAGCCTGTCCGCCGACCTTTTGTCCGGCCGCCGGGAAAGCAAGGACACCGTCCGGGACGAACTGCTCCACACGGTTGCCTGCAAGGCCGCCATCAAGGCCGGGTGGGTCAATGATGAGCAGGAGCTTCTCGCCGTGGCCAAAGAGGTCATGAGCCGGGAAGACCTGAAATACTGCCCCCATGGCCGTCCCATCTGCGTTTCTTTAAGCAAAAAGCAGCTGGAAAAGCAGTTCAAGCGGACGTAACGCCCTGTTTGGAGTTATTTATGAACAACATCATCTGCATCGCCGGGCCGACGGCATCTGGAAAAACCGCGCTGGCCGCAACACTGGCGAAGGAACTGAATGGTGAAGTGGTGTCCTGCGACTCCATGCAGGTGTATAAGCGCATGGACATCGGCACCGCGAAGCCCACCTTGGAGGAAATGCAGGGAATCCCCCACCACATGATCGACGTGGCCGAGCCGTGGGAGGATTTTTCCGTCAGCCGCTACTGTGATATGGCCGCCCCCATTGTGGACGATATCCTTTCCCGGGGAAAAACCGCCGTGATTGCGGGCGGAACCGGGCTTTACATGGATTCCCTCATCCGCGGCAACGCCTTTGCCCCCTTCCCCGCCACCGGTGTCCGGGAGCGGCTGGAAGCGCAGGCGGATACCGTGGGCATGGGGGCCATGCTTTCGCAGCTTCGCTCCGTAGACCCCGACGCCGCCGGGCGTCTGCATCTTTCCGACCGGAAGCGCATCCTCCGGGCGCTGGAGGTTTATCTGGAAACCGGCGAGACCATTACGGAACACAACCGGAAGACGCAGGCCGTTCCGCCCCGGTACTCCCCTATCTGGCTGGGGCTGGACTTTGCCCAGCGGGGCGAGCTGTACCGCCGTATCGATCTGCGGGTCAGTCTCATGCTTCAGCAGGGGCTGGTGGAGGAAATTCAGGGACTTCTCGCCGACGGCATTCCCGAAACGGCCACCGCCATGCAGGCCATCGGCTACAAGGAATTCGTGGATGCCCTTGACGGCCGGTGTACAATAGAGGAAGCCGCCGATCTGGTGCGCCAATCCTCCCGCCGCTACGCCAAGCGTCAGCTGACATGGTTCCGCCGGAACAAGGCCATCCACTGGCTCATCCGGGAGGCCGGAGACACCGGGCGGGAAATTCTGGAAAACGCTCGACGGATTGTGAGCGATTTTGACAACTGAAACGTGTTAGGATGTGGATACCCTAAAAATACGGCAGTTCTTGGGGAGTTATGTACCTGCCGAATATGAGAAAGAAGGTATCCATATGTCTGACGCGATCAACTTACAGGAAGCTATTTTGAAGGAGGTTCGACGGGACAAGGTTCCCGTGACTCTGTTTCTGATGAACGGCTTCCAGCTCCGGGGAATCATTACGGGCTATGACAGCTTCGTAGTGGTGCTGGTATCCGATGGCAAGCAGCAGATGATCTACAAGCACGCCATCTCCACCCTCGCCCCCATGAAACCGCTGAAGGCCGCAGCCGCAACTGCGTGACGCAAAAAGGGCAACGGAGCATAAGCCTTCCGTTGCCCTTTTTTCAGTGTAACCTCCGGTTCCCAATCTAAACAGAAAGAAGAATTCTTATGTCTATCGCCGAAAACGTCGCCGAAATCCGCCGCCAAATGGAAGCCGCCGCCCTCGCGGCGGGACGTGACCCAAAGGACATTCTATTGTGCGCCGCCACAAAAATGAACGACGCCGACGCCGTGCGTCAGGCCATTGCCGCCGGTGTGGACTGCTGCGGCGAAAACCGGGTGCAGGAGCTGACCGCCAAGCTCGCCCAGAACGCCTACGACGGCGTGCCAGTGCATTTCATCGGCCATTTGCAGACCAACAAGGTTCGCCAGGTAGTGGGCAAGGTATCCCTCATTCAGAGCGTGGACTCGGAGCGTCTGCTCGCCGCCATCGACCGGGAAGCCGCCCGCCAGGGCATTGTGCAGGATATTTTGCTGGAAGTCAACATCGGCGAGGAAGCCAGCAAGTCCGGTTTTGCCGCGGAGGACATTCTCCCTCTGATGGAAAAAATTGGTGAATTTTCAAACATATGTATTAAAGGTCTCATGGCAATCCCCCCAATCAGCCACATTTCGGGAGAAAATCAAAAATTTTTTCAAAAAATGTTCCACTTATCTGTTGACATAAGGCAGAAAAAATACGATAATGTCAAGGTGGACTGTTTATCCATGGGCATGTCCGGAGACTTCGCCGACGCGATCGCTTCCGGCAGCACGATGGTTCGTGTAGGCACCGCTATTTTTGGTGCCAGAGACTATGCCAGGGATTCATCAAAATGATGTGAGCATACATTAGGAGGACATATAGAATGAGCTTATGGGATAACGTAAAGAAATTTGCCCAGCCCTACGCAGACGACGATTACGATGATTACGGCGAGGATGACGATTACCTCGATGATTATGAAGAACCCGAGAAGTCTGCTCCCGCCCGCCGCAAACCCCGCCGCGCGCCGGCACCCACTCCCGCCGCTGAGGAGGAAGAGGAGGAGGAAGCCGACGATTACGGCTTCGGTCCCATGACCAGCACCACGTCCGCCGCTCCCGCCGCCGGTTTCTCCGGTCAGGTCCTGAACATGAACACCGGCAACAAGCAGGAAGTGGTTCTGTTCCGTCCCGGCAGCTTCAACGACACCTCCAAGGCCGCCGATGACCTTCGCAACCGCAAGGCCGTCATCGTCAACATGGAGAATGTAGACAAGGCCATGGCCCGCCGGGTCGTGGATTTTCTGTCCGGTTGTGTATACGCTCTGGACGGCGATGTGAAAAAGATCGCCCAGTCTGCTTATCTGTTCTGCCCCCACAATATGGACATTGTGGGCGATCTGGAAACGTTGCAGGCCGAGGTTGAAAGCTATATCTAAAAGATAGGAAGGTAAGTCACCATGTTTACACCGCAGCAGATCGATCAGATTTCTTTCAGCAAGTCTACTTTCGGCGGCTACAATATGCAGCAGGTAGACGAGTTTCTGGAGCCTCTGACGGAGGATTACGTAACGCTGTACAAGGAGAACGCCCTGCTGAAAAGCAAGATGCGCGTTCTTGTCGGCAAGCTGGAAGAATACCGCAAGAACGAAGCGGCCATGAAGGAAAAGGTCGCCAACGCCCAGCGCACCTGTGACAAGATGGTCATGGAGGCCGAGGCCAAATGTGCCAAGATGCTCAGCAGCGCCAACGCCGCCGCTGCCGCGCAGGCTGCCCAGCCTGTCGCCCAGCCCGTCCAGAGCGTTCCCAACAACAGCGCCCTGATCGCCGCCGAGAACGCCCGTCTGGAAGAAGCCCGCAGAACCGCTTCCGCCCGGATCAACGAGATTCAGGATCAGATGCGCTCCTGCATTCAGGCTCTGGATCGGATCAAGACCGCCAACGCACCGGCCGTCTCCACGGCTCCCACGACCCGTGTGGCTCCCGTAGTGCCCGCAGCTCCCGCTGCCCCGGCCGCTCCTGCCCCCAAGGTCAGCAGCGACGACGTAGCCGACGAGATTTCCCAGAACATTGAAGCGATCATCGGCACCACCACGGACACCGCCCCCAAGGCCGCGCCCAAGCACCCCACCGCCAATGATTCCACCACCAGCCGCTTTGCCAGCCTGAACCTGCAATTCGGCCGTAACTACGATCCCACTTCCCACAGATAAGGGAAAAACCTATACGTTTAAGCTTTGACGAGGACACGTAAGCCGTTCCGCCGCTTTCAGAGAGCTGCCGTTTTGGTGCAAGGCAGTAAGCAGGAGACGGTTTGCATCACCTCCGAGCAGCGCGCCGAACCCGAAAGGCAGTAGACCGCGCCGGGACACGCCCGATACAGCGTAAGGGAAGCTCTGATTCAGAGATTCCCCCGTGAGTGCCGGTTTTGCCGGAACGAGAGTGGTACCGCAGAGGTCAACGCGCCTTTGTCTCTTTTGACGAGACAAAGGCGCTTTCCTTTTGATCGCAGGGTCGCACTTCCCTGCCCCGCATTATCATGAATTCATTTTTGGAGGTAAGTATTCCGATGGATTATAAAAACACGATCATCACACCGAAAACCGATTTCCCCATGAAGGCAGGTCTGCCCACCCGGGAGCCGGGTATGCTCAGCCGCTGGGAGGAGCAGGACCTCTACGAGGCCATGCTGGAAAAGAACAAGGATCTCCCCCCCTTTGTGCTCCACGACGGCCCTCCCTTCAGCAACGGCGACATCCACATGGGTCACGCCCTGAATAAGACCCTGAAGGACTTCATCGTCCGCAGCCACGCCATGATGGGCTATTACACTCCCTACGTCCCCGGCTGGGACAATCACGGTCTGCCCATTGAGACAGCCATCATCAAAAAGAGCAAGCTCAACCACAAGGCCATGCCCGTTCCCCAGTTCCGCGCCGCCTGCGAGGAATTTGCCGAAACCTATATCCAGCGTCAGATGGCGGGATTCAAGCGTCTGGGCGTTGTGGGCAACTGGAAGCACCCCTACCGCACCATGGACAAGCACTTTGAAGCGCAGGAGGTCAAAGTCTTTGGCCGGATGTTCGACAAGGGCTATATCTACAAGGGCTTGAAGCCCGTGTACTGGTGCCCCGTGTGCGCCACCGCCGTGGCCGAGGCCGAGATCGAGTACCACGACGACCCCTGCACCTCCGTCTACGTCAAGTTCCCCATGAAAGACGATCTGGGCAAACTGGCAGGCTTCGACCTGAGCCGCACCTACTTCGTCATCTGGACGACCACCATCTGGACGCTGCCCGGCAACCTTGCCATCTGCCTGCACCCCAGAGAGACCTATGTTCTGGTCAAGGCCGACAACGGCGAGACCTATATCATGGCGGAAGCCCTGATGGACAAGGTCATGCACATCGGCGGCTTCGAGCATTACGAGGTCATCGCCTCCTACCCCGGCCAGTTCTTTGAGAATATGCTGGCACAGCATCCCTTCCTGGACAAGACCTCCCGTCTGGTGAACGCCGAGTACGTCACCATGGATTCCGGTACGGGCTGTGTCCACACCGCCCCCGGCTTCGGTGCCGACGACTACCAGACCTGCATGCGCTACGGCATGGATCTGGTCGTCCCCGTGGACGACTACGGCCGCCACACCGACTACGCCGGCAAGTACGCCGGTATGAAGACCGAGGAAAGCAACCCCGTCATTCTCGCGGACATGAAGGAAAGCGGCGCTCTGTTCGCCTCCGAGGAGATCGTCCACTCCTACCCCCACCACGACCGCTGCAAGAAACCCATCATCTTCCGGGCAACCCCTCAGTGGTTCTGCTCTGTGGAGTCCTTCAAGGACGAGGCCATCGCCGCCTGCAAGGACGTAAAATGGCTGCCTGCCTGGGGCGGCGAGCGGATGATCAGCATGATCCGGGAGCGTGCCGACTGGTGCATTTCCCGTCAGCGCCGCTGGGGTCTGCCCATCCCCGTGTTCTACTGCCGGGACTGCGGCAAGCCCGTCTGCACCGACGAGACCATCGCCCACATTTCCGAGCTGTTTGACGAGTACGGCTCCAACGTCTGGTTTGAGAAGGACTCCATGGAGCTGATTCCTGAAGGGTTGAGCTGCCCCCATTGCGGCGGCAAATCCTTCGACAAGGAGACCGACACCCTGGACGGCTGGTTCGACTCCGGCTCCACCCACTATGCCTCCCTCATGCGGGACACCCCCGAGCTGTGGCCTGCCGACGTGTATCTGGAGGGCGCCGACCAGTACCGCGGCTGGTTCCAGTCCAGCCTTCTGACCTCCGTTGGCGCGCTGGGACACGGCGCACCCTTCAAGCAGGTTCTGACCCACGGCTGGACGGTGGACGGTCAGGGACGCGCCATGCACAAGTCTCTGGGCAACGGCATTGACCCCGCCGACCTGATCAAGGAATACGGCGCCGACATCGTGCGTCTGTGGGCTGGCTCCGCCGACTACCACGCCGACGTCCGCTGCTCCAAGGAGATCTTCAAGCAGCTGTCTCAGAGCTATCTGAAGTTCCGCAACACCGCCCGGTACTGTCTTGGCAACCTGAACGAGTTCGACCCCGACAACCTCGTTGCTCCTGAGGACATGGAGGAGCTTGACCGCTGGGCGCTGACCCGTCTGGACGCGCTGGTGCAGGTCTGCCGCAAGGCCTACGACAACTACGAGTTCCATGTGGTGTCCCACGCCATTAACGATTTCTGCGTGGTGGAGCTGTCCTCCTTCTATCTGGACATCCTCAAAGACCGGCTCTACTGCGAGGAAAAGGACGGCCTGCGCCGCCGCTCCGCCCAAAGCGCTCTGTTCCTGATTCTGGACGCCATGGCGAAGCTGTTCGCCCCCATTCTGGCCTTCACCTGCGACGAAATCTGGCAGTCCATGCCTCATCGCGCCAGTGATGACGCCCGGAATGTCCTGCTGAACCAGATGCCGGAAGGCTTCGCCCAGTACGCGCTGGAAGACGCCGCCATGGAAAAGTGGGACGTGGTCATGAAGCTGCGTCAGGACGTCAACGGCGTTCTGGAAAAGGCGCGTGCCGACAAGCGTATCGGCAAGGCGCTGGAAGCCCACGTCACTCTGGCGACGGAGGACGCCTCCATCCGCTCCGCCTGCGAGGGCGTGAATCTGGCCGAGGTATGCATCGTCTCCGACTGCGTCTGGGCGCAGCCCGAGGAAGGCGCTGAGGTTGGCACAGGCGTCAACTATCCGAACCTGACCATTGGCGTATCCGAGGCCAAGGGCACCAAGTGCCCCCGCTGCTGGATGCACAGCCAGCAGGCAAACGCCGAGGGCCTGTGCCCCCGCTGCGCCGCCGTCGTAGCAAAAATGGACGTAGAATTCTGATTTTTCCCAAAAAAGCTCTAAAATGTTGCTGTTCGGGAGCGGGAAATCCGCTCCCGAACTTTTTCCAAAAAGCCGCACGAAAAAGCTTGACAAATCGACTTTCCGTGCTATAATAAGCGTGTTCGGTTCGAGACGCCGGTATAGCTCAGTTGGTAGAGCAACTGATTTGTAATCAGTAGGTCGGGGGTTCGAGTCCGTCTACCGGCTCCATCAGAACCGGCGCGTTTCTTGAGCCAGAAACCGGACGAACAAAATATGGGGGAGTTCCCGAGTGGCCAAAGGGGACAGACTGTAAATCTGCTGCGTTTCGCTTCGATGGTTCGAATCCGTCCTCCCCCACCAAGCATAAGAAATCCGAACTTCTTCCCTGTGGGGGATGGGTTCGGGTTTTTTGTTTATACTAGAGATATTTCCTATTAATGCTACGCCTGCGGCTTTGTTGACGAAACAACGCCGTAGGCCTTTTTGCTATGAATCTGAAAAAACTGGGCCTAATGGAGGAGTTGGAAGAATTGTTTGTCCCACGGATATTTGTCTCCGTCACCGCCAGAGTTGCAAAGAAACCTTGATTTTCGTGTGCTAAAAGCGGGGACGCGAATGAAGAAACGACTAAAAACCTCATCATGCTAGCTGTGTGACATAATGTGGAAGTGAGGTGTATCGCTGGGCTGAGTGTGTAAACGAATTGTAGCTCGACACGTCCTCTTAATAACTATTCTGCCCGCTCGTATTCCTCACCCCCCTGTCTTATATTTTAGCCGTCAAGTTCCGCTAAATTCACAAGATATACACACTACATTTTCAAATAGGCTTGACAAATTTCTTTACCGAATTAGAATAACAGTAGCATCGTTTTGAGCCGTATCATATGATGTTATTGTATAGTTTTACTAAGTTTTGAGAAGGTGCTTGTCGTGAAAAATAAATTGGAGGAATTAAGCCAAAGAACGGTTGCTGAATTACACCGTGATCTTGAAGCTTACTTGAACGCTGATGTGTTTACATACTATGGGAGTATAGTAAATGGCGTTGAAAGGCAAGTAAAAGACATCATTGAGGCGTTGGCAAACGATTCATCAAAACACGATAGAATTTTTGTGGTTCTTACAACATCAGGAGGTAGTTTAATACCAGTTCAACGGATAGTGGATGTCCTACGCCACTACTATCGCGAGGTCAATTTTATCATCCCAGACTACGCCTTTAGTGCAGGTACTATTTGGTGCATGAGCGGAGATAATATCTATATGAATTATTACTCTGCATTAGGTCCGATCGATCCACAGGTACAAAACAAAGACGGGAAACTTGTTGCCGCACTTGGATATTTGGATAAAATCAATGAACTGCTTCAAAAAGCCCAAGCCCGAACATTGACCGAGGCTGAATTTTTGATTCTAAAGGATTTCGATCTGGCAGAACTTCGCTCTTATGAGCAAGCCAAAGAACTTGCTATTGATATGCTCAAAGAGTGGTTAACAAAGTATAAGTTCAAAGATTGGACGGTACATTCTAGCACCGAACAGCCAGTAACAAAAGCAGATAAGGAGCAGAGAGCAATTGAAATTGCTCAAAAATTAAGTGATAACAACCGTTGGAAATTCCATGGGCGTCCAATTGGTATTGATACGTTAACAAACGAGTTACATCTGACCATTGTTGATTTTGGAAAAGAACCTGAATTAAATCAAAAAATCTCCGAATACTATGATGTAATGTACGAGTATATTGCCAAACATGGTTTTCAAATTTTCTTTCAAACGAGGTTGTATTTATGAGTGTCATCGAAGAAATCAAAAATTTAAAGTTCCCAGAATCAAACAAATCGGATAGCCTAAAGTTTCTTGAAGATGCCCTTTCACAGTATCATCAAATGATCAATGCAGGCATTCTTAAACCTCGTGAAAATCAGCTTCAACAGACATATTCGTCTATTTCGTATCAAAGCAACGGTCTGTAATGTGTCAAACGCTCTCAAAATGCGCACCCGCTTTTCAAAATCAAGCGGATGCGCATTTTGTCATTGGTCGCTATTCAAATGTATCAGACACTCTGCTGCCTGCCAAGCCTCTCCCATACACGCCAGGTGTAGTCCCTCATGGCCGGTGTTCCCCATCACATCCCGCAAATCCAGCAGAAGTGCTTTTTTTAGGTAGTCTATACCCTGTTCTGTCAGTCCGTTTTGGAGAGCAAACAGGGCGTGGCTGGCAAAGCTCAATGTGGAATCGTGGAGGCAGATAGGTTCAAAATCCTCCCACGCGTTGCGTTTTTCTTCCGCCGTGAAGAGCTGCGGAAGCCGCGTCATTAGGAGAAGCACATCAGCCTGCTTAATGACCTTATACCGCTGCAAACGGTCAAAGCATACATGGTGGTAGCTGGCTCCGGCATCGGGTTTCAGCGTTACAGGGTCAACCGGTTCCAGCAGATGCAGGGTTTCGTCCTGGGTAAGATGTCCGGTAATAGGGTCGTGGGGCCAGGGAATTGCGTCCCGCAGAGCCGCCATATGCTCTGTTTCTTCGGCGCTGAGGCAAAGCGCGTGATACCGTTCCGGGCGTTTGGCAAGAAGGTCTGCCGCCGCCTGGATGGCCAGGGTCAGATTGTGCTGAACCATCACATTGGTAAAGAGATTGTTGTTGGTAATGCCGCAGTATTCATCCGGACCCTTGCAGAATAGCAGGTCCGCCCTGCCAAGTTCCGGGCGATAGGTATAGCGGCTGACCCAGAAACGGGCCGTCTCGATATAAACTTCCGCCGCTTTTTCCAGATAGAATTCGCTGTCCCCGGATGCCTTACAGTAGGCATCCAGAGCATAGGCCACATCAGCTGTGACGTGCAGCTCACTGCATCCAATGTCCCAGGTTTCGCACTGCTCGCTGCCGTCCAGAGCAGCCATCCAGGGGTATCTGGCTCCGGCAGTATTCATCCTTCTGGAATGCTCTTTCGCTGTTGGCAGAGAACGGGCACGGTAATCGCAGAGGCTTTTTGCGGCCTGCAAATCATTTTTTAGGAAGAATGGCAGCATGAACAGGTCCGTATCCCAGAAATAGCATCCTTTATACCGGCCATGGCTCAAACCCCGCGCGCCGATGCTTACGGTAGGGTCATTGGCGGAACAGCTGCCCATCAGGCCGAGCATGGAGAAACGCAGTCCGGTTTGCAGCTCACCGTCCAGGGCGGGAATCTCCAAATCACATTTCTGCCAAGTGGTTTCCCATGCCTCCTTATGCGCTGCCAGCATGGCATCGTAGTCCCACGCATCGGGAATCGGCGCGATCCGCGGGTCCACATCCCGTGAGGTCAGGATAGATGCCGCCTTGTCCAGAATCAATGATTCTCCTGTCCGCCCACTTGCCGTATAAACTGCACAGGTATCTTTGCCCCCGATAAATTGAAATGTGGTGCTGTGGAACCGCACATTTTCCCGAACGGAAAGTCCTGTTCCGCGAATTCGAAAGTCTGCGGTAATTCCCTGAGGAGCAACGCTTGCTTCCTCCAGCAGCGACAGCTGAATGGTTTCCGTATTTTCTTTTGTCTGGTCATCGGGAATGGGGCTGTTGCAGCTGTCTGTCATCAGGCCACTGGCAACAGAAATTTCCACATTCTTATGGGGAATAAGCATCAACCGCTGTAAAATCAGAGCCGGATGCTCCTTGGGTAAAAACCGTGAGTAGACAACATCTACCGTTTTCTGCTTTGCCGTCAGAGAAAACCTTGCTGTAAAACAAGCGGCTTTCATATCTAGGCTGCGTTCAATTGGAGACGACAGAGTTCCAGCTTCTCCATCCAGAAGGATGCTGTCATACACCGGTGTTGGCAGATTCACAAAATCTGTGATTCCCGGCTTGATCTCCCCAAAAATACCTGCCAGATACACGCCCTTTTGAATCGGTCTGTCCTCTGGTTCCATAGGGATATAGCCCCGGATGCCCATTCTTCCATTGCCGAGGAAGAAGATACTTTCAAGAAAAACGTCATCCCAGCAGTTTCCCGTTCCGGATACCGACCAGGGGGATAATCGCAAATCAGTCCGCATGGGCGGCCTCCTTACTCGCTTGCTTCATACTGTGGCACAGGAATCCTGCGCAGGTCGCGAACGCGGCCCCGGTGGTGCAGGTGCCCAAGACCGGGTCAACACTTTCGCAGGCAATGCCATTGTCCATTTCCATCTGTTCCAACTCCCGGAATGCCTGCTCTTTGTGCCCGCAAAGCAAGCTGTTGCACAGGCTGAGAATCCAGGGATAGGGTGCGTGAGCGCAGCCAATTTCCGCAATGGGTGCATTAGCAAAGCTGTAAGCATAGGAAGGAGCGCGAATCATTGCCACGGTGTTCCCCCAGATTTCATCATCCGGTGCGCAGAAACCGTAGTATGGCAATAGCTGCAGGCTTCCGGGCGGTTCATCGTAAACATTATGCTGCCCCTTCAAATCCACAGACCAGCCAAAGTATGGCTTCTGCTCCGCATCCCGGAAAGCACAATGGGCGTAAATAGCCCGCCGAACCGCTTCCGCCTGCTGCTCCAATGTACCGTATCTCTCTGGATAAAGATGCGCCAGAGCCTTCATTGCCCGCCAGACCAATACATTGTTGTAAGTCAGGTACGGATAAACAATTTCATCATCCGTAGGCTGTAGAAATGTTTCATACAGCGGGATTACCGGGTGCCGCATGGTTTCCAGCGTTTTGAGAATCTGTTGGATGCCAGCCATAACGGAAGGATCATGCAAAATTGCGTTATCAGCAGTTTGGTTTACATAACTTTCAAGAGCGATGACAGGAGCCATCAGCTCGTCCAATTCAAAGCCGGGCTCCAGGACAGTACCGTCAATGTACCGGGAGTGAATGCCCAGGTTTCTTCTCTGGCGGCCAAAAACATAACGCAGAATCTCCTCCGCAAGCTGCGGGTCTGCATCCAGGATTGCCGGGAACGCCCACAACAAGACATCTCTGTCCCAATAGGCGGCGCTGACATAGTACCGTGTGCTGCGGCTGGTGGCACATACCAGTTCTTCCGTATCCAGCGTCAGGCCGGTGGAATAGAAAATACAGAAGAACAGATTCGTGTTGTAAACTTCCGTCAGCTTTGGCGTTTCCATTTGAGAAATCCGCTGATTCAGCCATCCGGTTGTTCGCTGATATTCCCAACCCCAACCACGGCGCAGCATTTCTTTTGCGCTGGTGGCCGCCGCGACTTCTTCAAAGCCGAGGCCCCAATAAAAGACGGTGCTGTGGCTTTCACCCGGCAAAAGCCCGAAATTCTCTGTCAGCGTGTAGGATATGCCGCTGTCCGTTTTGGAAAATGCGGACTGAATCTCCCTGTCACACATGGGTGCGAACGCAAACATTGGCGCACCGCAGCGGAAATCAAACACAATGCTGTGATTCCATCCGCTTTCATAGCAGTGCATAGTCCCGTCCAAAGGCTTATCCTCATTGATACAGTGCCAGCTGCTTTCCCAGCAGCCCTCCAGCCCCCAGGCAATGGCCGCCTGTTCTGTTCCTGTCAGTTCCATACGAACGGCAAAGCCGCGCTCTCTGATTGGTGTCAGGATTGTCATTGTGAAATCAAAGGCTCCGGCTTTACCCTTTAGCACCGGAAGCCAGAAGGAATCCCGACTCCATTGCATTTGCGTCAGGGGCAGTCGATGCCCGTCGGCTTGCAAAAAAGGACGGATCAAAGGCAATTCCTCACCGCCTCGGATTTCGATCATCCCCTTATGCTGCATGGAAAGGAAGGTCAGATCTTCAATTCCCGCAGTCTGCTCATTGATCTTCGGCAAGGAGAGAAACGCATTGCCCGTTGGAAGATAACGTTCCATAGAAACACCTCTCAGCATATTGTTTAATCGGTTAAACAGTTTTCATGTATCAAGTATAACAAAAAACAAAATCTTGTCAATGGCAAATTTCACAAAATGCAAAAAAGCTCTTGACAAATGCAAATGCAGCTTGTATCATGAGGCTAGAAAGATGTTTAAGCGATTAAACAAGGAAGGAACGACATACCGTGGCCAGAGCAACCCTGAAAGATGTCGCCCAGCTTGCGGGCGTATCCACCGCAACCGTTTCCTATGCACTCAGTGGAAAGCGGACAATTTCAGATGAGACAAAGCAGCGTATCCATGATGCCATTGCGGAGCTGGACTATGTACCAGACCTCAATGCCCGCGGATTAAGTATGCGGGATTCCAAGCTGATTGGCGTTGTGGTTCCTCAAACAGAACCCGGTGACCGGCTGATGTTTCAGAACAGCTTTTACAGTGAGGTTCTGGGCAGTATCGAATACTATGCCCGCCAGCAGGGCTATCACATTCTGATTTCCGCGACGGATGCCAATGAAAGCTATCTGACGCTGGCCAAGCAGCGAAACCTGGATGGCATCATCGTGATCGGTATGTACCCGGACGAATTCTATCAGGAAATGAAGAAAACGCAAATCCCGATTGTCCTGATCGACAGCTACTGCAACGATCACTATTATCACAATATCCGTATTGATGACGCTTATGGCAGTTACCTTGCCACCCGGTATATGCTGGAAAATGGCCACAGCCACATTGCTTTCCTTACAGGCCAGATGAAAGAGAACGGCGTCATGAAGAAGCGGCTGCTGGGCTACCAGCAAGCATTGCAGGAGTTTTCCGTTCCCTATCGGAAAGAGTATGTCTTTGAGGGTCAGATCGAATACAGCAGCGGCATTTCCCTGGCGCAGCAGCTATTGGCGGCAAAGCTCCCTGTAACCGGCATTGTGGCCGCCGCCGACATTCTGGCCATCGGCGCAATCAAAGGACTTTTTGAAGCCGGGAAGAGCGTTCCGAACGACTATTCCGTTGTGGGCTTCGACGATGTGGAGGTTGCGCAATATCTGACTCCCGGCCTGACGACGATCCATCAGCAAATTTCTCTGAAAGGCCAGCGCGCCGTGGAGCTTTTGCTGAAGCATATTGAAAATCCGGCGCTTCCCAAGCAGGAAGAAATTCTTCCTCTGGAATTAATCCAACGGGGGTCTGTCCGGAACCTGAATGCAAAATAGGTTTTCTTCTGCGGTATCCCCGCAGTGCCCACAGAAGGAGGTGTAAAAAAGCGGTCTGCACAGCCCCGCAAAAGATTGTGCAAACCGCTGGGAAAAGAATCGACACGCCACTCTTTTCACCAAATCCAATTATAGGTGAGAAGAGCGAAAAAATCAACAACATCAGGAGGAAACAAAATGAAAACAACAAAGATTTTTTCGTTCATCGCCGCGCTGCTCGCCATGCTGATGGTTCTCTCTGCCTGCGGTGCCGCTTCCGGCACACCCTCAGCGACCCAGGCGGCCTCCCAAAGCGCCGATACGCAGCCTGCGGCAGCCACCGAAAAAGCCGCTGACCCCGTTACCATCACCTACTGCAATTTTAACTCCTCCGGCGGAAACGAGGAGACTCTTGCCAAGATGGTGGAGGCTTTCGAGGCTTCCCATCCCGATATCAAGGTTGATGTGGAAACCATCGGTTACGACGACTACTTTACGCAGATGCAGACCCGCGTTGCCGGTGGAACTGCCCCTGACTGCTATGAGCTGAACATTGAAAATTTTGCGGCCTATGCCAATAAGGGCCTGCTGGCTGAAATCTCCGGTGTAGATGTAAGCGGACTGAATGATACCGCGCTGAACGCTTTCTGCGTGAACGGTAAGCAGTACGGTCTGCCCGAGAGCTTCTCCAACGTTGTTCTGATCTACAACAAGGATCTGTTTGACCAGGCCGGTGTGGCCTATCCCACCAACGATTGGACGCAGGACGACGTGCAGGCCGCCGCAGAAGCAATCCGCGCCCTGGGCGATGACATTTACGGCATCTGGCAGCCCATTACTTATAACGAGTTCTTCAAGGTCGTTGCCCAGTACGGCGGCGCTCTGCTGAATGCGGATAAGACCCAGTTTACCATCAACTCCCCCGAAAACCTGAAGGCAGCGCAGACCTTGGTTGACCGGGTTTTGGTCTCCAATGTGCAGCCAAACGCAGCCCAGCAGGGCGGCATGGGCGACTGGGATATGTTTATGAGCGGCCGCTTGGGCATGATTCCCACCGGTATCTGGGCCTTTGCCACCTTCACGGAAGGCTGCGACTTTGCCTGGGACATCGCCATAGAACCCGGCAGCACCCAGAAGGCTACCCACTTCTTCTCCAACTGCGTCGTTATGAACCCCGACACCAAGTATCCCGAAGCGGTTGCCACCTGGCTGGCATGGCTGACCTCCAGCACAGAATCCGCCGACATTCGTCTGGATGCCGGTTGGGATCTGCCCGCCCTGAAGGATTTGAACGCTCTGTCCAGCTACCTGGAAATCACACCTCCCGACAACCGCAAGGCCGTGTTTGAAAGCCTGGATTACCTGGTCATGCCTCCGGTCATTGAAGATTACGCCCTTATGAGCGACATCATCACCCAGAAGCTTGCCGCGGCAGCGGAGGGTACCATCACCGTACAGGAAGCCCTGGATCAGGCACAGGCGGAATGTGAAGCGCAGATCACTCTCGGATAATTCCCGGATGGGGCCGCCGCAGCAAGCGCGGCGGCCCTGATTTTTTCCACAAGGCATATGGAGGGATTCTATGAAACGCAGAATAAGCCCACGAAAACAAGCCGGCGGATTGCTGACAGCCTCCCCGTTTTTGCTGCCCAGCCTGATCGGTATGCTGATTTTCAGTGTATTGCCCCTGATTATCTCCGGCATGATCAGCCTGACGGACTGGAACGGCCTGGCAAAGCTGACAGACCCCGGCTTTCTCCAGGAGCACTTTATCGGGCTGGAAAACTACAAGAAAATCTTGACCAGTACAGAATTCTGGAGAACCCTGGGAAATACTGCCGAATATATCGTCCTCTATATTCCATTGATGCTGGCAGCGTCTCTTCTGGTCGCAACCCTGCTTAGCCAGGCGCGGCGGGGAATCGGCTTTTTCCGGGTCGTGTACTATATCCCCGTGCTTACCAGCTGGGTTGCCGCTTCTTTGATCTGGAAATCGGTACTGTCCCCGCAGTATGGTGCGCTGAATGGCATTCTGTCCATATTCGGCATCCAAGGTCCGGGCTGGCTGACCGACGAGAAGTGGGCCATGCCCGCCATTGTGCTGGTGTCTGTCTGGAAGGATATGGGCTTCTTCGGCTTGATATTGCTGTCCGGCGTTGTCGGCATCAACAAGACCTACTATGAAGCGGCGGGTCTGGACGGCGCAAACGGATGGGTCAAATTTACGAGAATCACACTGCCGCTTCTGACTCCGTCGATTTTCTATGTGTTGATTGTTGGAATGATCAACGCGTTCCAGCTGTTTCCACAGATCATGATTATGACCGGCGGCGGCCCCAACGGCGCGACGCAGGTCATGGTGGAGCGGATTTACAATTACGGCTTCCGGTATTATCGCATGGGCTATGCTTCGGCATTCTCCTGGATTTTGTTCGCAATTATTATGGTGTTTACGGCCATTCAAATGAAGGGTCAGGAAAGGTGGGTACACTATGACAACTAAGAAAAAGCTGGGGACGGTGTGCTTTTATGTTGTCGCAATTCTCCTGGCGGTCATTGCGATGATTCCCTTTCTGTGGATGATCTCCACATCTTTCAAAAGCCGCGGCGCATTGATGTCTATCCCAATCCAGTGGATACCGGAAGAACCGACCCTTGCCGCCTATATCAAGGTATTCTCCAAGTTTCCCTTTGCCAAAACCATTGGGAACTCCCTGTTTATCTCTGTAAGCTATACGATTATTACGCTGCTTTCCTCCTCCATGGCGGCTTTCGCGTTTGCAAAGCTCCAGTTTTCGGGGAACAGCCTGCTCCTGCGGTGCTATCTTGCAACCATGATGATTCCAACCCAAGTAACGATGATTCCGTTGTTCGTCGTGATGAATCGCATGGGGCTTATTGACAGCTACGCCAGCGTGATTCTACCTTCCGTCTTCCGCCCCTTTGCGGTGTTCATGCTGGTACAACAGATGCGCACGATCCCCAACGATTTTCTGGACGCCGCAAGGATTGACGGAGCCAATGTATTTCAGATTTTCCGTAAGGTTGCGCTGCCGCTGTGCATTCCAAGCCTCGCCACACTGTCCATTACAACGTTCATGGAATCCTGGAACGATTATCTGTGGCCGCTGCTCATGCTGACAAACAAAAATAAGATGACGCTGCCTATTGCCCTGTCCACATTGAACGGCCAGTATGCCACGGAATACAATGTGCTCATGGCCGGCAGCCTGATCTCCATGATTCCCATTATTCTGATTTACATTGTTGCTCAGCGTCAATTCAAGGACGGAATGATGGCTGGCGGCATTAAGGGGTAAGTATGCGAAAAGTTTCTTACAAGGAAAAAGAAATCTCCTATGGTGCGGCAAAACTGTCCCGCCAGGGGAAAACGCTGACGGTTCATTTGCAATATAATGGTGCCTATGGAATGGGGGAGAAATTCGATTCTCTGAACCAGAAGGGGCACCATGTTGTCAACCGCGTAGAGGAAAAATTCTGCTTTCAGGGCGATAAAACCTACAATCCAACGCCCTTCTTCTGGACGGATACCGGCTTTGGGCTGTATGTCGATACCTGTGAGACAACGGAATTTGACTTTGCGGAGGATGAAATCCGCGTAAATCTTCCGGAATGTGCCGATGTTGTTCTGTTTTCTGGAACCCCGGAGGTCATGCTGCGGGAGTATATGTGTCTCTTCGGCTCTGCCACACTCCCCCCGGAATGGGCACTGGGTGTATGGGTCTCCGCCAATCGCTGGAACAAGCAGGCAGATGTGGAGCAGCTGTTAGAGAAACTGGATACCTACGATTTTCCTGCTTCTGTGGTTGTACTGGAAGCCTGGAGCGATGAAGCAACCTTCTACATCTGGAATGGGGCAAGATATGTTCCCAAGGCGGATGGTACGCCCCTTTCCCTGGAGGATTTCGATTTTTCGGAATCGCCCTGGCCTGATCCCGTCAAAATGATTCAGCAGCTCCACAACGCGGGAAAAAAGTTGCTTCTCTGGCAGGCTCCGGTTTACAAGCAGCTGGAACCCGGGGTAAAGCCGAACCTGCAAAACAAACTGGACTGGGAGGAAGCAATCGAGCAGAAGCTATGCGTCTGCTTCTCTGACGGAACGCCCTACCATATTCCACAAGGGAAATGGTTTCCCGGCTCTATGGTGCCGGACTTTACCAACCCTGCCGCAAGGGCGAGCTGGTTTGGCAAGCGTCAATATCTGCTGGACATGGGCGTGGACGGATTTAAAACCGATGGCGGCGAGTTCATCCACAGCACGGACGTAAAGTTCTGCGACGGCAGCACCGGACAGCAAGGAATCAACCGCTATCCGCGGGACTATACGGAAAGCTACCGGGATTTTATCGGCAGCGAGCGCGTACTTTTCAGCCGCGCAGGCTTCTCCGGGCAACATACTGTTCCCTGCCACTGGGGCGGCGACCAGCAGGCCCAAAACCAGGAGCTTGCAAGTGTGCTGAAAGCCGGGCTTTCCGCAGCCGCATCCGGCATCCTGTTCTGGGGCTCTGACATTGCCGGATTTGCCGGCCCGCTTCCGACGCTGGACCTTTACCGCAGAGCCACCCAGATGGCTTGCTTCTGCCCCATCATGCAATGGCATTCCGAACCGGACGGAGGACAGTTCCGGGAGCTGATGCCCGGTGCGGAGGGGAATAACGAGCGCAGCCCATGGAACATGGCGCAGATTTATAACACGCCGGAATTTCTGGACGAAATGCGCTACTGGCATAAGCTCCACGAGCAGCTGCGCCCATACCTCTGGGAAACAGCAAAGAGGTGCGTGAAGGAAAGCAAGCCCATCCTGCGCCCGCTGGTATACGAATGGCCAAAGGATTCCAATGTTCTCTACTGTCAGGATGAGTACCTGCTGGGAAATGATCTGCTGGTAGCACCACTACTGGAAGAAAACGCGCATTCCCGAGAGGTTTACCTGCCTCAAGGCACCTGGACGGACTTTTTCTCAGGGAAAATCTACACGGGTAGCCAAACAATCATCATCGATGCCGGAGACAAACTCCCGGTGTTCACAAGGAATGGGTTTCAATGGAAGCATGACTGATATACGTGCAATTATTTTTGATTTAGACGGTGTGATCTGCTCTACAGACCGATACCATTATCTGGCATGGAAAGCCCTGGCGGATCAGCTGGGCATTCCGTTTGATGAACAGAAAAACAAGCTGCTCCGCGGCGTCAGCCGTATGGACAGCCTGGAAATCATTTTAGGAGACAGAAGTTCCCATTTTTCTGAGCACGAAAAGTTGGAGCTTGCAGAGGAGAAAAACCGAATTTACCGGGAGTATCTGCAAACAATGCGCCCATCTGATTTGTCCGAGGATACCCGGTACGCACTGCAAACATTGCGGAAGCGTGGCTATCTTCTGGCAATCGGATCTTCCAGCAAGAATACCCGGCAGATTTTGACCCAGCTTGGTCTGGAACATTTCTTCGATGCCGTTGCAGACGGAACACAAATCACCCGGTCCAAACCGAACCCGGAAGTATTCTTCCTGGCTGCTTCCTTACTGGGCATATCCCCGGAGCAGGCCATCGTAATAGAGGATGCCGAATCCGGCGTCCAGGCCGCAGAAGCAGGACATTTTCGGGTCATTGGAATTCGATCAAAGGAGAATGATCCGAATTCCGATATAACCATCAAGAAGCTGTCTGACCTGACGGAAATTTTATGAGGGAAGCCCCATGGTAGTCTGGGAGATTTTGTTTTGACGTTAACCTTGATATGTGCAATAATATATAAATCAGTATATGTGTAATATTTTGCATTTGAATTGGAGGAAAAATCCTGAATCAGGTATTTAGATGGATAAAGATGCATCGATTGGCAACGCTGCTCATTTGTATATTCGTATTTGCATTTCCCCTTTTAATTGTACATATACTTTTTAGGGCATATTCATCTATTCCATGGTTTGAGGCAAAGTGGTCTGCTGGCGATGTACTTGCATACATCGCTGGATTTGAAGCACTCCTAGGTACAGTAATCTTGGGGCTGATTACCGTGACCCAAAGCGAGAAAGCAAATGAGGTTAATGAGCGACTGGCCAGGGAGAATAATCATCTCCAGAAAATTAGTATTCAGCCCCTACTAGAGCAAATCTCTTAAAAGTTGTTCTTGGCTAGAAGTGTCAACAAGCTCAAGAAACGTTAACCTGTACGACTTATCTGGAAAAATGCATCCCTAAGCAAAGAAAATTTACGTTTTACAGTAGATAATGCTGGAATCAGTCTTAGGAATCTCTTGCAGATAGAATAGTTTTAAGTGGTGTGCTCTACTACTACCCCTTCTGAAAGTAAAATCTCTTGAAATCGAAAATGCTGCGTTCGAGCGGCAGACTTTGCCCTCGAACGAGTCATGTGTATACATTTCTGCATCGGTAACGCAAAAGAAATATCAGCCTCACATTAAGGTATTTATAATTCAAAGCTCCGCCCCAAGTCAACAGTATCGTAAGACCGTAAATTTGACACTTGAAAATATATCCAGCACTCCTATAAGCCAAATAGCGGTTGATTATGTTGGCTTTTGCGGGTTTAACTACAAGAATCAACACGTGGATAAGACCGTGTGCAAAGGAATTTCAGGACACAACACCATAAGCTGGATGATTCTTCCTTCAGAAAGCATTGATGTCTGTGTAGATATTCTCTATGACGATGAGAGATTTACAAATTTCTGGGAGTTTCGCAATTCAGATATGATTGGTTCATTTGATGTGTGCCTGTTTCTTACAAATAAGAGCATTTCCGGTGTAGAATACCGTGAGAAGATATTTCTCGATAAAGCCGCAGATTTGAAAGATCACATCATGTACAAAGCCTACGAAGAAAATCATTCAGGCGAGGATATTACACCATGAAAATAATACCATCCCTTATGGAATAAAAGTAACTTTTAGGTTAAATTTAGCGAAATGGTCCAGATCTGATAATCATCCAGTGTAAAGATATGACGAATAGCAAAATTACCCTTGCCAAATTTCATTACAACAATAAAAGCACTTGACAATCACGAATATATGTTCTATAATGCAAACAGGCTGAATCATCATAACTAAATATCCCCGTACTCAAATCGCGCGAGCGGAGACAATGATGTAAAATCATTGAGCTACCAAGCACCGTAAGAGGCTAATCTTCAGACAGGAGAACTCCTGCCTGTGTGGTTAGTGTCTTGCGGTGCTTTTCTGTTTCCCAGATGTGGGAATTGTGATGTGAGGCTATGCAGTTTGACAAGTTCATACCCGCCAGAGAATGGAATACGACTTTGCGAGGATAGGAGCAAGGCAACGCTGCGGTGAAACTCCGGGGTAGGAACGGCATTGGAATAGGGCGGCCACATATGATGAGTTAGAAATTTTTGCTTGACATTTACGAACATATATTCTATAATATGAGCAGGTTGAAACACCGCAATTGAATATTTGTGTTCTCAATTCGCGTATGCGGAGCCAATGATGGTTTATCATTGAGACTGCCCTAGCACCGTAAGAGGCTTACCTTCAGACAGAAGAAATTCTGCCTGTGTGGTTGGCATCTTGCGGTGCTTTTGTTTTGCCCCAAATTAAGAGAATGAATATTGGCGGTGTGAAACCGTGCAGCTTGACAAGTGCATACCTGCCAGAAAATGGGATACGACTTTGCGAGGATAAGAGCGAGGCAACGCTCCGGTGAGATTCCGGGGTAGGAACGACATTGGAACAGGGCGGCAAGATGGCGGTACATTTGCGAGAGGTAGGGTGCTGGCTTATAATATGCGTACCATCTGAAAACCAAACAGGAGGGATACATATGAAAATCACATATACGCTCGTCGGGGACTACTATCTTCCAAATCTGGCTGCACCGGAAAGCCCCAAGGTTGGCCGCTGGGGAATGCTGCGGTTCAACTATTTAAGGAAACATCAGGAGGCACTTTATACCATCATGCTTATGGAGAACACGCTGAACCACCATCTGGAAGAAATTGACCGTCAGGCGCAGGAAATGGAACAGCAGCTTATTTCTCAGCTGGCACAGCAGGAGGGCGTTACCGAGCAGCTGAAAGCAGAGAATCAAATGGAATGGGTTACCCAGATGAACAACATTCGGAACCGGGCAGACGAAATTGTCTTGAACGATCTCATCTATGCCTAGAAAAAGTGAATTGTGAAAACCGCTATGGTGCGTACTGATTCTGTCAGTCGCACCATGGCGGTTTTCGTCATTTCTAACAAAAATAGTTTATTTTCAGAAATCATATAAAAAAACGCCCTGTCTCGATGGCTACTGAAGTGAGGGGAAAATATTTTAAGGAAATACACTAACAAAACCTCATTTTTGCCGCGATAGGTGAAGGGGTAATATCTCACGGTGCTTCGTCGAATTTTACAAAAATCAATTATTCCCCGAAACATGTAAAAAATCGACCTGTTTCGTGGGCTCAATATATGAGGGGATTTGTGCAGGCTTTATGAAATTGAAAAAATCTTGAGAAACACCTTTACTTTTGCCCATTCTGGATGCCTACCACTTGAGGGAAATTTTGGGCAGCTTGTACGAAAACGAAAATATTTGTTCAAAACGCCCTAGGCGACCACAAGGAGCTGCGCAAAATCTCAGATGCCATTTGCCGGGAGCATGGCCTGTCGGTACTGGAAAACAGCGATTTCTATAAGCATGAAAAGAAAGCCTACTGGCTACATCAGCAGGGCAAGAAAACCCACCGGGATATGCTGCGGGAGGATGTGGAATACTGCCTGACCTATGCCAAGAACTGGGAGCAGTTGCGCAACAATTTTAACAGGCCATTCCAGGCAAGTGCCATGACGCTTCTTTTGAAAAACAGGAAATATATCGGGGACTACTGCTATGGCGACACGATCATCCCGGGCGGCGTTCCGGCTCTGGTGGAAAAAGATGTATTTGAAAGGGTGCAAAGACGGATGGAAGCAAACAAGAAATCTCCGGGGAGAGCCAAGGCAAAGGAAGAATACCTGCTGTCCGGAAAGGTGTTTTGCGGCACTTGTGGCGGCCATATGGTCGGTGAATGCGGGAAAAGCAGAAACGGGACGTTCTATTACTACTACAAATGTATCAACGCCAAGCATGGGCATACCTGCAAACGGAAAGCACTCAAGCGGGATTGGTTGGAACGGGCGGTGGTTGTGGAGACTGTGACCAAGGTCCTCACAGATGAAGTAATTGACCGGGTGGCAGATGCCATCATTGCCATACAGGGACAGGAGAATCCGATGATTTCCTCTATCAAAGAACAGCTCCGTGCGTGTGACAAAGGTCTTAAAAATCTGCTGAAAGCGATTGAAGCCGGCATTTTTACGCCCACCACAAAGGAGCGAATGGAAGAACTGGAACGTCAGAAAGAGGAGCTGAACATCAGCCTGATCCGCGCCCAGATGGCGCAGCCAGTGTTTACCAAAGAGGAAATTGTAAAATGGATCAGCCGCTTCAAATACGGCAGCATCAACGACAAGGCCTATCAGCGGGAAATGATCGATACATTTTTGAACTCTGTGTATGTGTATGATGACAAAATTGTGTTCACCTACAATTTCCGGGATCATGCGGAAACCGTGACCCTGGACGAAATTGAATATGTGTTTTGTTCGGATGTAAACGACTGTCCCCCACCAATCAATCCCAGAGCCGTAACGGTTCTGGGATTTTTGCTGCGCAAAAATCCCAGTGATCTGTCGGACAGCCTTGGCTTTTTCTTAGTCGGTTTTGGTTGCAATCCCGCTCCGGCTGTGTTATACTGGACGGGTATAAGCTCATAATATGGTTGAGCGTTTCTACCAACCGCCGTAAATGGTTGACTGCAAAATTATACGTTGTGAGGTAGTCATGAATTACGATGTGATCATTGTCGGCGCGGGGCCCGGCGGTATCTTTTCCGCCTATGAGCTGACCCGGCTGCGCCCGGAACTGAAGGTTGCCGTCTTTGAGGCCGGACACCCGCTGAAAAACCGCAAATGTCCCATTGACGGTGTCCGGGTCAAGTCCTGCATTGCCTGCAAAAGCTGCTCTATCATGAGCGGATTCGGCGGCGCAGGCGCTTTTTCCGACGGAAAATACAACATTACCAACGATTTTGGCGGTACGCTTTACGAGTATCTCGGCAAGGCAAAAGCGCTGGAGCTGATGCGCTACGTTGACCAGATCAACATGGCCTACGGCGGCGAAGGCACCAAGCTCTATTCCACCGCCGGTACAAAATTCAAAAAGCTGTGTATGCAGAACGATCTGCATCTGCTGGACGCCTCTGTGCGCCACCTCGGCACCGACATCAACTACGTGGTGCTGGAAAATCTCTACGCCTACCTGAAAGAAAAGGTCACGTTTTACTTCGACACGCCGGTGGAATCCGTAGCCGCTGTGGATGGCGGATATCAGGTCACCTGCAAAGCCGGGAGCTTTTCGTGCAGCCAGTGCGTGATTTCCGTGGGGCGCAGCGGCAGCAAATGGATGGAGTCCGTCTGCCGTGACATGGACATTCCCACCAAGTCCAACCGTGTGGATATCGGCGTCCGGGTGGAGCTTCCCGCGGAGATTTTCTCCCACCTCACCGACGAGCTGTATGAAAGCAAGATCGTCTACCGCACCGAAAAGTACGGCGACCTCGTCCGCACCTTCTGCATGAACCCCAAGGGCGCAGTGGTCAACGAAAACACCAACGGCATCATCACCGTCAACGGCCACAGTTACGAAGACCCCGCCCGCCAGACCTCCAACACCAATTTTGCCCTGCTGGTGGCAAAGCACTTTTCCGAACCCTTCAAGGATTCCAACGGCTACGGCGAGTCCATTGCCCGTCTCAGCAACATGTTGGGCGGCGGCGTCATCGTCCAGCGCTTCGGCGACCTGATCCGTGGGCAGCGGTCTACCCCCAAACGCATTGCGGAATCCTTCGTCACCCCCACGCTGGACGCGACACCCGGCGACCTGAGTCTGGTGCTGCCCAAGCGGATTCTGGACGGCATCATCGAGATGCTCTACGCGCTGGATAAGGTCGCCCCCGGCACCGCCAACGACGACACCCTGCTCTACGGCGTGGAGGTCAAGTTCTACAATATGGAAGTGGCGGTGGATGAACATTTGCAGACCCGGTATCCGGGGCTGTACGTCATCGGCGACGGCAGCGGCATCACCCATTCCCTGTCCCACGCCTCCGCCAGCGGCGTCGCCGTGGCGCGGAGAATCGCAGAACATATATTATAAGGAGGACGGATACCATGAAAGCACTGGCCTATTACGATGGCAAAATCGGCGCACCCGAGGAACTGACAGTCCCCTTCTATGACCGCGCCCACTTCTTCGGCGACGGCTGCTACGACGCCGCCATGGCAGCGGGCGGCACCATTTTCCTGCTGGAAGACCATCTGGACAGGTTTTACGCCAGCGCCCGTCTGCTGGATATCCATATTCCCATGGAAAAGCAGGCACTGGGCGAGCTTCTCACCCAGCTGGCACGGCAGGTGGAGGGCGAAAGCTGCTTCGTGTACTGGCAGGTAAGCCGGGGCGTGGAGCCGCGGAGCCACACCTATGCCGAAAATCTGCCCGGCAAACTGTGGGTACTGGTTCGTCCTCAGGTCATCCCCAACCCCAATATCCCCATCCGCCTGAATGACGAGGAGGACACCCGCTTCTTCCACTGCAACATCAAATCCCTGAATCTGCTCTGCAATGTGATGACCGCCCAGCGGGCGCACCGCGCCGGGTGCACGGAGACCGTGTTCCACCGGGGTGAGATCGTCACCGAATGCGCCCACTCCAACGTTTCCGTCCTGAAGGACGGAGTTCTGTACTCTCATCCCAACGACGAGTTCATCCTCCGGGGCATCGCCAAGAGCCACATGATCCGGGTTTGTTACCGGCTGGATATCCCGGTGCTGGAAAAGCCCTTCACGATGGATTTTTTGAAATCCGCCGATGAAATTCTTGTAACCTCCACCACCAAGTTCTGCCTTTCCGCCGATACGCTGAACGGTCAGAGCGTGGGCGGAAAGGACCCTGCCGTCCGCATCGCCATCCAGAACGCGGTCATGCAGGACTTCCGGGACTGCACAGGCTATGCAGGACAATGGAATTAATTGAAAAAAGTCACCTGCCGCAACTGCTTTGCGCGCACGCCGGTACATCGGCGTGCGCCCTTTTGTAATGTCGCTCAAGGACGTTTGCTTTTGCTGTATGAACACTTTTTTATGTTTCTGTTACAAAAATTCGCGAATTTATCGAGACATATCATGAAATCTGCTACTTTACTTGAGACGGAAAATGTGATAAACTATTACCATTCTTTTAAATTTTGAATTTTCCAGTTTTGGAACTTTCATTTTGAGGAAAAATACTCCCACCGTCTCCTGTAATATGGCGTCCGCCATTTTATAGGCTGTCTCCCGGCGTTGTTTTCGCGCTGATGTTAAGGAAGAAGCATCGGGTGAAAAGAGCGTTTAGGGGTCGCCCACCGGCTGCTTTTCGGCCGGCTCGCTTATCAAAGCAGAGAACAAGAAAGGAATGATCACTATGCAAACCATGAAACGACTTCTCGCCTTCGCCCTGGCTCTGACCATGGTCTTCGCGCTGGCAGCCTGCGGCGGCAAATCCGGCACCACCGACAGCACCGCGGCAGCCCCCACTGCGGCCGCCGTGACCGAGAATGCGGTTTACAGAACGCTGTACGCCTCTGAAGTCACTACGCTGAACTATCTGATCACCGGCCAGACCAACGAGCTGAACATCGCCGCCAACGTGGTGGATTGCCTGGTGGAATACGACTCCTACGGCAATGTAGAGCCTGCTCTGGCTACCAGCTGGGAGCAGAATGAGGACGCTACCGTCTGGACCTTCCACATCCGTGAGGGTGTGAACTGGGTCGATAAGGACGGCAATGTTGTTGCCCCCGTCACCGCCAATGACTGGGTTTCTTCCGCCCACTACGCCTGTGACGCCAACAACGATTCCGACACCTTCTATACCATGAGCGGCGTCATCGCGGGCGCCGACGCCTACTACGACTGGACTGCCTACCAGATGGCTCTGCCCGATGCCACCGACGGCACCGATAAAGATGGCAACGCCGTGAAGTTCATCACCAACGAGGACGGCGAGCAGGAAATTCTGGAGGAAGTCCCCGAGGCTTCCGTTGACGACATCGGCGTCAAGGCTGTGGACGACTACACCCTGGAGTTCACGCTGGAATCCTCCCGCCCCTACTTCCTGTCCATGGTTTCCTTCGGCCCCTATATGCCCGTGTACGGCCCCTTCCTTGCCGAGTGCGGCAGCAAGTTCGGCACCGACAACAGCACCCTGCTGTACTGCGGCGCGTTCATCCTGTCCACCTACGAGCCTCAGCAGCAGCGCGTTCTGACCAAGAACCCCACCTACTGGGATAAGGACAATGTGTTCCTGGATGCCATCCAGATGACCTACAACGCCGAAGCCTCCTCCATCGCCACCACCATGTACCAGTCCGGCGAGGTCGATCAGGCGGATATTTCCTCCGACCTGCTGTCCGCCATGATGGCTGACCCCAACACCAAGGATCTGATTCACCCCTCCCGTGCCGATACCTCCTACGCTTACTGGTATCTGTTCAACTTTGACCCCAACTTCGACACCGAGTACGAACCCGAAAACTGGAAGCTGGCCGTGAACAATGAGAACTTCCGGAAATCCATCGTCCACGCCTTCAACCGGATGCCCGCTCTGGCGACCAGCGACCGCATCGACCCCGAATCCCTGAAGAACAACACCATCACCCCCAACGCCTTTGCCTCCGCTTCCAAGGACTACACCTACTACGAAGGTCTGGCCGCCTACACCGATGGCGACAACTTCGACGAAGCCCTTGCCGAGGAATACAAGACGACCGCCATTGAGGAGCTGACCGCCGTCGGCGCCACCTTCCCCATCAAGATGCTCATGTGCTACAACCCCACCTCCGCCAACTGGGCGCAGGAGTGTCAGGTCGTGGAGCAGCAGATCGAGAACGTTCTGGGCGCCGACTACGTGGACATTATCATTCAGGCGGGTCCTGAGACCGGTTTCCTTGGCGCCATCCGCCGCACCGGCAATTACGCCTTCATGAAGTGCAACTGGGGCGCTGACTACGCCGACCCCGAGACCTGGACCGATCCCTTCTCCACGGATTCCAGCTACAGCTTCATCTTCAAGAGCACCGCCCCCGAAACCCAGGCTCTGTATGCCGAGTACACCGAGCTGGTAGCTGCCGCCAAGGCCATCACCGACGACATGGACGCCCGGTATACCGCCTTTGCCAAGGCCGAGGCGTTCCTGCTGGATCACGCCTTTGCCGTCCCCTTCTCCATCAGCAACCGCAGCTATCAGATGTGCAATCTGAACGTTTTTGAAGGACAGTACGCCTCCTTCGGCTTGGCCAACCAGCGCTACAAGGATCAGCACCTGTACAGCTCCTCCATGGGTCTGGAGGAATATCAGGCCGCTTACGCCGAGTGGCAGTCCAAGAAGGCCGGTTAAGATTTAAGTTTTCATTTTGGCAGTTTATCACGAGAGAAGCCCTCATTTGGGGGCTTCTCTCAAAGCCGCATATATACAGTATTGCTCCACAGGCAATTTTTCGGAGCCTGTACCGGTGCTGCTACGACGAAAGCAGCAGCGGTATCGGCTCTGATGCCAGTTTCGTTAAAACGGTTAAAAACCGTTTTAGCATGCCGTTTTCCAAACGGCCAGCGGCGCAGCCGCAGAAAAGAAAGTCCATACATTTTCTGCCGCCTATGGCGGCCATCCACATCAGTGGATAAATAAAATGGTTTTACCATTTTAATGGGAAATCGTATGAAGGGAGAAAACCCCCAGGAGGACATCATATGGCCAGATATATAACCAAGCGCGTTCTGCGCTCCCTCATCACCATGTTTATCATTATCACGATCCTCTTTGCCCTGCTGCGGCTGATGCCCGTGGAAGGGTATTTCGAGAATTACGATAAAATGAGCTCCACCCAGATTCAGGTCAAGCTTCAGGCTCTTGGCGTGACCGCTCCCCTGCCCACCCAGCTGGTGCGCTTTTACAAGCAGGTGCTCCACGGGGACTTGGGAGAATCCAACGTCTACCGCAAGGGCGTCGCCATTACCGAGATCATTTCCGAGAAAATCCCCATCTCTCTGGAGCTGGGACTGATCTCCCTGTGCATTGCTCTCGCGCTGGGTCTTCCTCTGGGTGTCATCATGGCGCGAAGCACCCGTACCCGCTTCAAGATCGGCGACCGGCTGGGCACGGTGTTCATCGTGCTGGTGCAGGCCATGCCCTCGGCGGTGTATCACATTCTGATCCAGTTCCTCGGTTCCCAGACCTATGTCGGCAAGGACGTGCTGGGGCTTCCCATGCTGTTTGACGCAGCCAACCCCAAGAGCTATATCCTGCCTGTCATCTCCCTGTCCATCGGCAACATTGCCTACTATGCCATGTGGCTGCGGCGGTACATGGTGGACGAGTCCAACAAGGACTATATCCGTCTGGCCCGGGCGAAGGGCGTGCCAAACGGAAAAATCTCCTTCCGGCACGTGTTCCGCAATGCCTTTGTGCCGCTGGTACAGTACATCCCCAACTCCATTCTGTTTACCCTGATGGGTTCACTCTATGTGGAATCCCTGTACTCCGTCCCCGGCATGGGCGGCCTGCTGGTCACGGCCATCAAGCGTCAGGATAATACCTTGGTACAGGCGCTGGTGCTGATTTACGCAGTAATTTCCATTCTGGGTCTGCTTTTCGGCGACATTCTCATGGGAATCGTCGATCCCCGGATCAGCTTTGCCAAGAAGGAGGGTTCCCGCTGATGAAACGTCTTGGATTTCACACCCTGCGCGACAAGGCCACCGACACGCTGGGCGACAAGCTCTCCCAGCAGCTTCAGGAGGATGTCGCGCCGAAAATGAGCGACGAGGAGGCCTTCTCCTTTGCCGAATTCAACGCCGAGGACGCGGAGCGGGGCGGCTATTCCGATTATTCCTACTGGAAATCCACCCTCCGTGCGTTTTTCCAGAATAAGATCGCGGTCTTTTTCCTGTTCGTCATGGTGGCGGTGCTGCTGTTCACCTTTATTCAGCCGTACCTGCCCGGTCAGAAGGATCCCATTCTCATTCACAACGACCAGTGGGGTCTGCCTCTGAACAATATTCCCCCCAGCAAAGAATTCTGGTTCGGAACAAACTCTATCGGCCAGGATCTCTGGGCGCGTATCTGGGCGGGCACCCGCACTTCCCTGTTCATCGGCTTCTCTGTCGCTTTTGTGGAGGCCGTGGTGGGCATCCTCGTGGGCGTGCTGTGGGGCTATGTCCGCAAGCTGGACTTCTTCTTTACCGAGCTGTATAACGTTCTGGACAACATTCCCCAGACGCTGCTGCTGATTCTGATATCTTACGTCTTAAAGCCCGGCGTTTCCACCATCATTTTCGCCCTGTCCTTAACGGGCTGGCTGGGCATGGCGCGGTTCATCCGCAACCAGATCATCATTATCCGCGACCGGGACTACAATCTGGCCTCCCGGTGTCTGGGCATTTCCACCGGGCGTATCATCGTCAAGAACCTGCTGCCCTATATGGTGTCCGTCATCACCATGCGCATGGCGCTTGCCATTCCCTCCGCCATCGGCAATGAGGTGTTCGTCACCTACATCGGCATCGGCCTTCCCGTGGACACGCCGTCTCTGGGCAATCTGATTCAGACCGGACGGTCGCTGATGACCGTGGCGTCTCTGCGCTACCAGCTGTTCTTCCCCGTAGCCGTGCTGGTGGTCATCACCGTTTCCTTCTACATCATCGGCAACGCCTTCGCGGACGCCGCCGACCCCAAGAATCACGTCAGATAAGGAGAGATCACAATGGAAGATAAAAAAGTTGTTCTCTCCGTCAAAGATCTGAACGTGAAATTCACCCTCCGCGGTCAGATCCTCCACGCCATCCGGGGCATCTCGCTGGACGTGTATCAGGGCGAAAGCCTTGCCATCGTGGGCGAATCCGGCTCCGGTAAGTCCGTATTCGTCAAATGCGCCATGGGCCTTCTGGACGCCAACGGCTACATCGACGGCGGCTCCATCCTCTATAACGGCATGGACCTGACCAAATTCCAGACCGACAAGGACTGGCTGAAGATCCGCGGCAAAGAGATCGCCATGGTGTTTCAGGACCCCATGACCTCCCTGAACCCCCTGAAAACCATCGGCAAGCAGATTCAGGAGGCCGTGGAGCTGCATCAGGGTCTGAAAGGCAAGGATGCCTACAAGGCCGTGCTGGAAGTGCTGAACGACGTGGGCATTGACGACCCCGAGCGGCGCTACAAGCAGTACCCCCACGAATTTTCCGGCGGTATGCGCCAGCGGGTGGTCATCGCCATCGCCGTCGCCTGCCGGCCGAAAATCCTCATCTGCGACGAGCCGACCACCGCTCTGGACGTGACAATTCAGGCACAGATTCTGGAGCTGATCAAGGCCATGCAGAAAAAGTATGACCTCACCACCATCTACATCACCCATGACCTTGGCGTTGTGGCCAACGTGGCCGACCGCATCGCCGTCATGTATGCGGGCGACATCGTGGAGCTTGGCACCTGTGACGAGGTGTTCTACGACCCCCGCCATCCCTACACTTGGGCGCTGCTGTCCAGCCTTCCCCAGCTGGGAACCAAGGACGAGCCGCTGTACTCCATTCAGGGTACGCCGCCCAATCTGTTCCATGAGGTCAAGGGCGACGCCTTTGCCCCCCGGAACCCCAAAGCACTGAAAATCGACTTTGTAGAGCGTCCTCCCTTCTTCGAGGTCACGCCTACCCACTATGCCCGCACATGGCTGATGGACCCCCGCGCTCCCAAGGTGGAGCCGCCGGAGCACGTCCGCATCCTGCGGGAGAAGGGAGTGAACCGCGTTGGCTGAAGACAGAAAGAAGCTGATTGAGGTTCAGGATCTTGTCGTCCGGTTTGGCTCCCGGCGGCACGCCTTTACCGCGGTGGATAACGTATCCTTCCACATTTATCAGGGCGAGACCTTCGGTCTGGTTGGTGAATCCGGCTCCGGAAAGACCACCATCGGCCGCGCCATCATCCGCATTCACCCCACTGCCGGCGGCAAAATTCTCTTTGACGGCAAGCAGATCAACGGGCGCATCTCCAAGGCTCTTGACCGGGAGGTCACACAGCGTATCCAGATGATCTTTCAGGATCCCATGTCCTCGCTGAACGAACGTGCCAAGGTGGATTATATTGTCAGCGAAGGACTTTACGCTGGCGGACACCATCTGTCCGAAAGCGAGCGTCAGGCCAAGGTGGCAAGCGCCCTGTCTGACGTGGGTCTGCTGCCGGAATTTGCCAGCCGCTTCCCCCATGAGTTCTCCGGCGGCCAGCGTCAGCGAATCGGCATTGCCCGGGCACTGATCATGGAACCGGACTTCATCATTGCCGACGAACCGATCTCCGCGCTGGACGTTTCCATCCGGGCGCAGGTTCTGAACCTGCTGTCCAAGCTCCAAAAGGAGCGGAATCTGACCTATCTGTTCATCGCCCACGACCTGTCGGTGGTTCGCTTTATCTGCGACCGCATCGCCGTCATTCACAAGGGCAAGATCGTGGAGCTGGCGCAGAGCGAGGAGCTGTTCGCCCATCCCCTGCACCCCTACACCCGCGCGCTGCTGTCCGCCATTCCCCAGCCCGACCCCATCGCGGAGCGGCAGAAAAAGCTCATTGTCTATGACCCCAGCTGCCATCACTACAGCGAGACGAACCAGCCGGACTGGTGTGAGATCGTCCCCGGCCACTTTGTTCTGGCAAGTGAGCCTGAGCTGGAAGAATACCGCAAACAGTTTTGACATTCTGCAAGCAGAGCACGGGTATGTGTTCTGCTTGCGCCATATTTCTTTTCGAGGTGCCTGCCATGATCGATCCAAAGCCCCTTTTCCCCGGCGCCAGAGTGGCGCTGGTCGCCCCCGCCTCCGCCGTGCCGGAGGAAAAACTGCCCGGCGCTCTTGACCTCGTCCGTCGGCTGGGCATGGAGCCGGTGCTGTACCCCTCCTGCTATTTTGCCAACCGGGACGGCTATCTGGCCGCGACGGACGCCCAGCGGGCGGAGGACATCAACCGCGCCTTTGCCGACAAAACCATTGACGGCGTGTGGTGCATCCGCGGCGGCTACGGCGGCCACCGCATTCTCCCCCTGCTGGACGCGGACGCTATCCGGAAGAACCCCAAGTGGTTCGGCGGCTATTCCGACGTCACCGCCCTGCACCTGTTTCTGAATCAGGTCTGCGGTATCGCCACCTTCCACTGCACCATGCCCTCCACGGAGCCGCACCCGGATACATACACACTCGACTATCTGAAAAAGGCCCTGTTCGGCGGTCTGAACGGCGCACTTTCCAATCCGGAAGGCCAGAGCATCCGCACGTTGGTTCCGGGTAAGGCGGAAGGCGTTCTCTGCGGCGGCAATCTGTCCCTGCTGGCGGCGTCTCTCGGCACGCCTTGGGAGGTCGATACCAAGGGCAAAATCCTGTTTCTGGAGGACATCGGCGAAAAAACCTACCGTCTGGACAGTATGCTCACCCAGCTTCGCAACGCCGGAAAGTTCCGGGACTGCGCCGGCATCATTCTGGGCGCGTGGACGGACTGCGTGCCGGAAATGCCGGAGCGCACCCTGACGCTGGACGAGATCTTCACCCAGCTCATCGTCCCCGCCGGAAAGCCCGCCGTCATGGATTTGGCCTGCGGCCACTGCGCCACCACCCTGGCTCTGCCCATGGGTCGTAAGTGCCGTCTGGACGCGGACGCGGGCAGCATCACATTGGAGGCGTGACCATGAACGATCTGGCTTCCCGGCTGAACGCAGTCATGGACGCGTTTCCCGCCAAAACCGCGTTATACTGCGTGGACTTGACCACCGGCACCCCCATCGCCGCCATTCGGGAGAACACCCGCGTGGTCTCCGCCTCCACCATCAAGGTATCCATTCTTTGCTGCGCCCTGCAGGACGTGATGGACGGGAAGCTGTCTCTTGACCAGCCCCTTGCCATTGCCCCGGGGGATTTTTGCAGCGACACCGAGGTCTTTGAACCCGGCTACCGGCAGGACGGCGCTTCCCTCTGGGAAATGCTGTACTGGATGATCGTTTCCAGCGACAATACCGCCACTAACACCGTCATTTCCCTGCTGGGCTACGACCACGTCAACCAGTATTGCCGGGCAATCGGCCTAACCCAGACCTCTCTCCAGCGGAAAATGCTGGACTTTCAGGCCATCGCCGAGGGGCGGAACAACTATACCTCCCCCGCCGACCTGTACCGGGTATTTTCCCGGCTGTACCATGGGGAAATTCTGAATAAGCCCCTGCGGGAGGTTGCCTTCGATTTTCTTTCCCGCTGCCGCAGCACCGATGCGCTCCAGCGATACATCCCCGACGCCGTGACCGTGCTACACAAGCCCGGCGGGCTGGATCACCTGAACCACGACGTGGGCATTTTCCTGACGGACGACCGCCCCTATTATCTTGGCATTTTTACATGGGACGGCCCCGCGCTGGACGGTCAGCCCCAGCAAAACCGGCTCATCGGGCAGCTGTCCCGGATGATCTACGACGCTATGAAGGGAGAGAAATAAATGAAAGCCATTGTAACCGTCCCCATCTGCGCCCTGCTGGCCGCCCCCACCCGGGAAAGCACGCTGGAAGACGAGGCGCTGTACGGCATGGTGGTGGATATTCTGGAAGAGCCCGCCCCCGGCTGGTACCGCGTCCGCACCCATTACCGCTATGAGGGTATCGTCTCCGCCGATGATCTGATCGTCGGCGACGAAGCCGCTGACGCTTGGGCGGCGCTGCCCAAGAAAATTGTCCGCAATAAGAACTTCTGCGACGTGCTTTCCGCCCCCAAGGTACAAGGCTGGATCATGGCCGCCCTTCCCCGGGGCGGCATTCTCTCCCCGGTGGGTCAGCCGGAAAAGGGCTGGCAGCAGGTGCGTCTGGCGGATGGCCGAACGGGCTTCGTCCCGGAAAGCATCCTCGGAGAGTACTATACCGCGCCCCTGTCTCAGGACGAGGAAACCCTTCGTCAGGCACTGGTAGACGCCGCCATGCTCTATCAGGGCACCCATTACCGCTGGGGCGGCAAGTCCCCCATGGGCATTGACTGCTCCGGTCTGGTGTCCACGGCCTATATGCTCTGCGGCATTCTTATTTACCGGGACGCCCATATCATGGAGGACTTTCCCATCCACGAAATTTCTCTGGAAAATGTGAAACCCGGCGATCTGCTGTTCTTCCCCGGCCATGTGGCCATGTACATCGGAGAAGGACGCTACTGCCACAGCACCGGCCGCAGCGGGGACAACGGCTTCGCCCTCAACTCCCTGAACCCCAGCGACCCCGACTACCGGGCAGACCTGAAAGCCGCCATCACTCAGGTTGGCTCCTACTTTTGATTTAATAAGGAAAGCGAGAGAAAATAAATGAAAGTATTTTTAAGCGCCGATATGGAAGGCACCTGCGGCGTCGTCTCCTGGCCGGAGACGGAGCGCACCACCCCCTTTGACTACAGCCCCGCCCAGAAGCAGATGACCCGTGAGGTCGCTGCCGCCTGTCAGGGTGCCCTTTCCGCCGGTGCGGCGGAGGTTCTGGTGAAGGACGCCCACGACTCCGCCCGGAACATCGACCCTGCCGGACTTCCCCGGGGCATCCGCATGAACCGCAGCTGGTCGGGCGACCCCCTGAGCATGATGAGCGGCCTGAATCAGGAGAAATTTGACGCCGTGTTCTTCACCGGCTACCACGCCTGGGCAGGCTGCCCCGGCAATCCCCTGAGCCACACCATGAACGGCCGGAACAACCATGTTTTCCTCAACGGCACGCTGTGCAGTGAATTTCTCATTAACGCCTACACCGCCGGATACTACGGCGTCCCCGTGGCATTGCTCACCGGCGACAAGGCGCTGTGCGACTTTGCCAAAACCCTGATCCCCGCCATCACCACCGTACCCGTGAACGAAGGCCGGGGCGGCAGTGTCACCTCCCTGCACCCCGACGAGGCGGTGGAGCGCATCGAAGCGGCGGCGAAGGAAGCGGTCGCCAAGGCGGCGCAGTGCGTCGTCCCCATGCCGGAGCATTTCCACATGGAGATCGACTTTGTCAAGCACCACGTGGCCTACTCCAAGAGCTTCTACCCCGGTGCGACCCTGAAAGATGACAAATTCGTCTGCTTCGACTCCGACGACTGGTACGAGGTTCTGCGCTTCTGCCACTTCGTTCTCAGCGACGGTTAATTCCAAAAGCACGGCTCGAAAGCCGTGCTTTTGCCTTGCAAATTGCATTTTTTGTGCTATAGTAAAAGAAAAAAGGAGAAAGACAGATGAGCAAAGAATTCCTTTACACCCTGCTTGACAGCATGTCCGTTTCCGGCCACGAAATTCCGCTGCAAAAGAAGGTCATCGCCGAGATGACCCCCCACTGTGACAAGATCATCACCGATTATACCGGCAACGTCGTCTGCGTGCTGAACCCCGACGCGCCCTTCAAGGTGATGCTGGCCGCTCACATTGACGAGATCGGTCTGATCGTCACCCACATCCAGCCCGACGGCCTGCTTCGTGTGTCCAAGTCCGGCGGCATTTTCCCCGGCGTTTACCCCGGCCATCAGGTGGCCGTCCACGGCTATGCCCAGACCGTCTACGGCGCGGTCGTCCGCAGCAAGGACATGGACAAGGCCGACCTGAAAGCGGACGAGCTGTACATCGACATCGGCGCGAAGGACGCCGCTGACGCCCGGAAATACGTGCAGGAGGGCGACCCCGTCCACATGAACACCTACCATCAGGAAATGCTCAACGGCTTTCTCTCCGCCCGGGGCATCGACGACCGGGGCTGCGCCTACATCATTCTGGAAGCCCTGAAACGGGCAAAGGCCATGGGCTGCTCTGTAGGCGTTTACGCCGCCACCACCGTGGGCGAAGAAACCACCGGCCGGGGTTCCTACTGGGTCGGCTCTGCCATCCGTCCCGACGTTGCCATCGTCACCGACGTCACTTTTGCCTCCGATTATCCCGGCGTGGATGCCAAGCAGTCCGGCGAGGTGAAGCTGGGCTGCGGCGGCGTGCTCTGCAACAGCTCCATCGGCAGCCGGAAGGTCAACGACCTGCTGAAAGCCGTGGCGAAGGAGCATAACATCCCCTACCAAATCGAGTCCTACATGGGCAGAACCTACACCGACGCGGACAACCTCCACGTCACCGGCACCGGCGTGGTCACGGCGCTGCTGTCCCTGCCCCTGCGGTACATGCACTGCCCCTGCGAGGTGTGCCACATGGACGACATCGAAAACTGTATCGAGCTGCTGGCGCAGTTCCTGTGCAGCATTGACGGAAGTATCGACCTCGACCCCTTTCATTGATCTATAATATAATCAAGCAAGGAGGAAACCATCATGACTTATCAGGAAGTTCTTGAAAACGCACGTGCGGTTCTCAACAAAAACTGCAAGGCCTGCCCCGTCTGCAATGGCAAAGCCTGCGGCAACCACATTCCCGGCCCCGGCGCCAAGGGCGTTGGCGACACCGCCATCCGCAACTATGAAAAGTGGCAGGACATCCGCGTCAATATGGACACCATTCACCCCTGTGTGACGCCGGATACCTCTCTGAATCTGTTCGGCAAAACCTTCCGCTACCCCTTCTTTGCAGGCCCCGTGGGCGCCGTCACCGTCCACTACAGCGACAAATATGACGACATGGCTTACAACAACATTCTCGTAAAAGCCTGTGCCGACAATGGCATTGCCGCCTTCACCGGCGACGGTCTGAACGGCGAGGTCATGAAAGTCGCCTGCAAGGCCATCGCCGCCTCCGGCGGCACAGCCATCCCCACGGTGAAGCCCTGGAACCTGGAGACCATTCAGGAAAAGCTGGGCTATTGCCGGGAATCTGGCTGCTTCGCCGTGGCTATGGACATTGACGCGGCGGGTCTGCCCTTCCTGAAAAACATGAATCCCCCGGCGGGCAGCAAGACCGTGGAGCAGCTGGCCGAGATCGACAGAATGGTCGGAAAGCCCTTCATCGTCAAGGGCATCATGACCGTGGCAGGCGCGCTGAAAGCCAAAGAGGCCGGGGCTTCCGCCATCGTGGTCAGCAACCACGGCGGCCGCGTTCTGGATCAATGCGCCGCCACTGCCGAAGTCCTCGCGGACATCGTGGACGCCATGAAGGGCAGCGGTGTGAAAATCTTCGTGGACGGCGGCATCCGCAGCGGCGTTGACGTCTTCAAGGCGCTGGCGTTGGGCGCCGACGCGGTGCTCATCTGTCGCCCCTTCGTCCCCATGGTCTACGGCGGTGCCGAGGAAGGCGTGAAGCTTTACATTGAGAAGATCGGCGCGGAGCTGAGCGACACCATGGCCATGTGCGGCGCGGAGAATCTGGCGTCCATCAATCGGGATATGGTGCTTGTGAAGTAACATCGTCTGCGTTCCCTCTCCCGGATACCGGAATACGGTATCCGGGAGGTTTTTCGCTGGATTCAAAGGAAAAATGCCCTTTCTTTTTTCTGAAATCTATGGTAAAATATATGGACTTTCTATAGGAGGCCGGGTTATGGCACATTTTTTGCTGCGTCTCTTTGTTAAAAACGCCGACCAGACCAGCGACCCCAAAGTGCGCGCCGCCGTGGGTACTCTGTCTGGGATCGTGGGCATTCTCTGCAATTTCTTCCTTTTCCTCGGGAAAGTCATTATCGGCACCCTGTCCGGCTCCGTTTCCATCACTGCTGACGCCATGAACAACCTGTCCGACGCGGCCAGCTCCATTGTGACGCTGGTTGGCTTCAAACTGGCGGAACAGCCCGCCGACGCGGAACACCCCTACGGCCACGCCCGGTTTGAATACCTGTCCGGTCTGGTGGTCTCCGCCATGATCGTCATTATCGGCTTCGAGCTGGCAAAGACCTCCGTGGGGAAAATCCTCTCCCCGGTGCCGGTGGTGTTTTCCGCCCCTCTGGCGGCGGTGCTGGTGCTGTCCATCGCCGTCAAGCTCTGGCTGTGCCTGTTCAACCGGACGCTGGGCAGGAAAATCAACTCCACCACTTTGCTCGCAACCTCCGAGGACAGCCGCAACGACATCATCACCACCGCCGCCGTCCTGCTGGCCGCCGTCATCGAGGCCGTTTCCGGCGTGTCCATCGACGGCTTTGCGGGTCTGGCCGTGTCGCTGTTCATTCTCTACAGCGGCGCGAAGCTGGCGAAGGAGACCATCAGTCCCCTGCTTGGCGAAGCTGCCTCCCCCGAACTTCAATCGCGTATCGTGGACTACATCAGCGCCCAGCCCAAGGTTCTGGGATATCACGACCTGATGGTTCACGATTACGGCCCCGGCCAGCGCTTTGCCACCATCCATGTGGAAATGGACTGCAAGGAAGACCCCATGCAGTGCCACGAGCTGATCGACGACATGGAGCGGGAGTGCCTGAAAAGCCACAACATCCATCTGGTCATTCACTACGACCCCGTGGTAACGGACGACCCGGAGCTGACCCGGCTTCACATTCTCGTGGACGACTTGCTCAGCGAAATGGACGCCCGGCTGAAAACCCACGATTTCCGCATGGTGCCCGGCGGTGGACATACCAACCTCATTTTTGACATTGCCGTGCCTCAGGACACGAAATTTACGAAGTCGGAAATTCAGGATAAGCTTGAGGAAGCGCTTCGTGCCCGGGAGGGCAAGACCTACCACACCATCATCACCTTCGATCCCCTCGCCTTCAATCAGGAATCCTGTGAGCACCAATAACCGTCGATTTTCGGCAGATTTCAATTTCTCGTCTTGCACTTTTCCAAAAAGCCGTTATAATATCTCTGCTGATAGAAAGAAGGTGCTCATTTGAACCAGACGAACAGAAACATGCTGGAAGGGCCTCTGTTTCCGAATATCACCCGTTTTACCATTCCCATTATTCTGACCAGCGTTTTACAGCTGCTTTTCAACGCGGCGGACCTCGTGGTGGTGGGGCAGTTCTGCGGCAGCGTGTCCGTCGCCGCGGTGGGCGCTACCGGTTCCATTACCGGTCTGCTGGTCAATTTCTTCATCGGCCTGTCCGTAGGCGCGGGCGTGGCCGTCGCCCACGGCCTTGGCGGCCGGGAAAATGAGGTCGTTCACCGCACTGTGCATACCGCGCTGCCCACCGCCATCTTAAGCGGCGCGATCCTGACGGTCGCCGGCCTTACCTACTCCGAGACGTTTCTTATCATGATGGGGACACCTGATACCGTACTGCCCCTCTCCACCGTTTACATGCGGATCATCTTCTGCGGCGTCACCTTTAACATGGTGTACAATTTCTGTGCCTCCATTCTCCGCGCCGCCGGTGATACCAAAAGCCCGTTGGTCTTTCTGCTGTTCGCGGGCGTCCTGAACGTGATTTTGAATCTGGTTTTCGTCATCCAGTTCCAGATGAATGTGGCCGGTGTGGCGCTGGCTACCATCATTTCTCAGGCGGTTTCCGCCGTGCTGGTGGTCATCGCTCTGATGCGCAGAACCGACGCCTGCAAGCTATACCTTAACAAGCTGCGCTTTTACAAGCCCCAGCTGGCGAAAATTCTCCGCATCGGACTGCCTGCGGGCATCCAGAGCGCCCTGTTCGCCATTTCCAACGTGCTGATCCAGTCGTCGGTAAACTCCTTCGGTGATGTTTTCATGTCCGGCAACGCGGCGGCAAGCAACCTTGAGGGCTTCGTCTATGTCTGTCTCAATGCGTTCCACCAGTCCGCCGTCAATTTTGTCGGGCAGAACGCCGGCGCGAAGCAGTACCACCGGGTGCGGCAGACCCTGTGGATCTGTCTGGGGTGCGTTACGGTGGTGGGACTGGTGCTTGGGTCGCTGGTCTACGTGTTCGGCCCCTCGCTGCTCTCCATTTACATCACCGACTCCCCGGAAGCCATCTCCTATGGCATGACCCGTCTGGCCTTCATCTGCCTGCCCTATTTCACATTCGGCATGATGGACGTGACCACCGGCGCGCTTCGGGGCATCGGCGCGTCCTTCGTTCCCATGATGATCTCCATTCTCGGCGTGTGCGGCTTGCGCATCGTCTGGATCTACACCATTTTCCAGATTCCCCAATACCACACGCCACAGTGCCTGTATCTTTCCTATCTTGTCTCATGGGTCATCACCTTCATTGTCCAGCTGGCCGCTTTCTTGATCGTGTTCCGAAGGTATCTGAAAACAGCAGAATAATGCAGCATCGGCTTCCCGGCTTTTGATAGGCGTTTGTAAAACAATGAATGGGGCGTATCGGCACAGATACGCTCCATTTTTCAATCCAAAATGCGCACACCCCCTTGGCTCTCCCTCTCGGAGAGCTGTCTGATGCTCCCCGCCCATTGGCCGGGGAGCCATTTTTTCATTTTTCTGGAAAAATGAGCTTGACAATTCCCCGGCGCTGTGTTATTGTATTAATGCACTAATACAATAGTACAAATCAGGAGGTGTCTATGAACTGGAAATTTGCCGGTGACCGTCCGGTATATCAGCAGATCATGGCAGCGATCCGCGGTGCAATCCTGAAAGGCGAGCTGCCCCCGGGAGGAAAAGTTCCCTCCGTCCGGGATCTGGCCGCTCAGGCGCAGGTAAACCCCAACACCATGCAGCGCGCCCTGACGGAGCTGGAGCGGGAAGGTCTTCTCGTCAGCGGCGGCACCAGCGGCCGCAGCGTCACCCAGGACGAAGCCGTGCTCGTCGCCATGCGGGAGCAGACCCTGGAGGAACTTGCCCGGGAATGTGCCGAGAAATTTATGACGTTCGGCGTAACGCCAACACAGGCGGCCCAGCTTTTACTGGGTCTGGAAACGAAGAAGGAGGAATAACATGGAACAAACTGTTCTGACCGCCAGCGGCCTTACCATGCGCTATCACAGCACGCTGGCTCTGGACAATCTGGATCTGACCCTGCCTCAGGGAAAGATCGTTGGTCTTCTTGGCCCCAACGGCAGCGGAAAGACCACCTTTATCAAGCTGGCCGCAGGTCTGCTGACCCCCACGGCGGGCGAGATCACCATTTGCGGCAACAAAATCGGCACGGCCACCAAGGCCGTGGTCTCGTATCTGCCTGACCGCCCCTATTTCAGCCGTCAGGTTCGGGTGGAGCAGCAGCTGGATTTCTTTCAGGATTTTTACGTGGACTTTGACCGGGCGCGGGCAGAGGAAATGCTCTCCGCGCTGAACATCTCCCTGAGCGCCAAATTCAAGGCGTTGTCCAAGGGCAATCAGGAAAAGGTTCAGCTGGTTCTGGTGATGTCCCGCCGGGCAAAGCTGTACCTGCTGGACGAACCCATCGGCGGCGTCGATCCCGCCGCACGGGATTACATCCTCAACACCATTATCACAAACTACGACCCCAGCGCCACGGTGCTGATCTCCACCCACCTGATCGCCGACGTGGAACGGGTACTGGACGAGTATCTGTTCCTGTCCCAGGGCCGCATTTTACAGGGCGGAAACGTGGACGCCGTGCGGGAGGAAACCGGCAAGTCGCTGGATGAACTGTTCCGGGAGGTATTCAAATGTTTGCCAAATTGCTGAAAATGGAATTCCGTTCCACTTGGAACGTACTGGGCATTCTGTGCCTGAGTCTGGTGGGCGCCGGGCTGCTGGGCGGCGTCGCCATCCGGTATCTGGTGGGTGCCAGCGCTCCGAAGGAGTGGCTGGAGGTTTTGTGTACGCTGGCCATTACCGCGGCCGTGCTGTTCTTCGTCGTCTGCGGTGTGGCGGCGCTGATCGTGCAGATCGTCCGCTTCTACCGCAGCCGCTTCACCGATGAAGGCTATCTGACCTTCACCCTCCCCGTCACCACCCATCAGGTGCTGCTTTCCAGCTTCCTCACCAGCGCCGTCAACCTGATTGCCGTGGCCGCCGTCAGTGTCATTGGCCTGATTCTGATGGGGCTGTGCGTCGTGCCGGATTTTAAAGATCTTCGGGAGGGTATCCACGTTCTGTGGCAGGAGTTTCCCGAACTTTGGGCGCGGTTCACCCAGGCGGATGTGCTTCAGGCCTTCGGGCTTCTTCTTGTGAACGCAATCGTCGCTTTTTCCAATGAGCTGATTCTCATTATGCTTGCCGTGACCATCGGCTCCCTCGTTGCCAAAAAGCACAAGATTCTCGCCGCCGTCGCCTTCTATTACATCCTGCACGTCGTCGATCTTACCTTTACCGGCGTCAGCATGGTAAAGCTTGCGGAAAGTCCCAACAGTCTGCTGGGTCTTCTGGCGCTCGTCAATCTCATCATGGCGGTCGCCGGGTATTTCCTGATGTACTTCCTTGTGGACAAAAAACTGAATCTGAACTGACCCTTTTCCCCACATCCGAGCCTGTTTCAGGCTCGGATTTTGCATATTTTATCACATATATCTGTTTATCCTCAATAAAAAACGACTTCCCCCGATTTGCACACTGTGACAATTTGTCCACCAATCTTCAAAATTTCCTCACATTTTCTGGCATTATTTCATATTGTATTCTTAAGGGATCAATGGTATCATAGAAATAATATACATTTGTCTCCACAACATGGACGCTGTATAAAAGGAGAGAGGTTATGAAATACATTGTGATTCTGGGGGACGGCATGGCCGACGAACCCATCGACGCACTGGGCGGAAAAACACCCCTTGCCTGCGCGGAAACGCCCGTAATGGATGAACTGGCATCCAAGGGCGAAATGGGCATGGTGCAGAACGTCCCCGCCGGGATGGCTCCCGGCAGTGACGTGGCCAACCTGTCCGTTCTGGGCTACGATCCCGCCGTCTGTTACTCCGGACGATCTCCCCTGGAAGCACTGAGTGTCGGCGTCGCCATGGAGCCGACGGACATCGTTCTGCGCTGCAACATCGTAACCCTGACCGAGGAAGAGCCCTACGCCGAAAAGACCATTCTTGACCACAGCTCCGGCGAAATCTCCACCGCCGACGCGGACATTTTGATGGACGCCATTCGGGAAGCCTTCAACAGCGACGAATTTCAGTACTACACCGGCACCAGCTACCGCCACATCACCATCTGGAAAAATGGCACCATGCCCCAGCTGGAGCCGCCTCATGACCATCTGACCCACGTCATCGGCCCCTATCTTCCTCAGGAAACCAAGCTGCGGGCCATGATGGAAAAGAGCTTTGACATTCTGAACACTCACCCCCTGAATCTGGAGCGGGCGGCCAAAGGCAAAAACAAGGCCAATTCCCTCTGGTTCTGGGGCGCGGGAACAAAGCCCTCCCTGCAAAACTTTACTGAGAAAACCGGTCTGAAGGGCGCTATGGTGTCCGCCGTAGACCTGCTCAAGGGCATTGCCGTGGGCGCAGGGATGAAGGTTTATCAGGTTCCGGGTGCTACCGGCTCCATCGACACGAATTTTGAGGGCAAGGCGCAGGCCGCCATCGATGCCCTGACTTTGGATGGCTGCGATTTCGTCTACGTCCACGTGGAAGCCCCGGACGAAATGGGTCATCAGGGACTGCTGAAAGAGAAAATCCAGTCCATCGAGTATCTCGACCGCCGACTCATTGCCCCGGTGAAGAAGGCCATGGAGGACGCGGGTGAAGATTTCCGGATGCTGGTGCTTCCCGACCATCCCACCCCCATCCGTCTGCGCACCCACACCGGCGACCCGGTACCCTACGTGCTGTACGACAGCACCCGCCAGCGCAAGTCCATCCGGAAATACACCGAAGCCGAAGCGGAAGCCACCGGCAACTACGAGCCGAACGGTTACAGGCTCATTGAGCGGCTGCTGAACAAGTAAGCCGGTAATTAAGGGAGGAAGAAACAATGTCCAGAGTCTATAATTTTTCCGCAGGCCCCGCAGTCCTGCCGGAGAGCGTTTTGCAGGAAGCCGCCGCTGAAATGCTGGATTACCGGGGAACCGGCATGTCCGTCATGGAAATGAGCCACCGCTCCAAGACCTATCAGGCTATCATCGATCAGGCGGAGGCTGACCTTCGCACCCTCATGGGAATCCCCGACAATTACAAGGTCCTGTTCATGCAGGGCGGCGCAAGCCAGCAGTTCGCCATGGTGCCGATGAACCTGATGAAAACAAAAGTCGCCGACTACATCATCACCGGCCAGTGGGCGAAAAAGGCATGGCAGGAGGCCAAAATGTACGGCACCGCCAACGCGGTGGCCTCCTCCGCCGACAAGACCTTTTCCTATATCCCCGACTGCTCCGACCTGCCCATTGACGAGAACGCGGACTATGTTTACATCTGTGAAAACAACACCATTTACGGCACCAAATTCTGGCAGCTGCCCAACACCAAGGGCAAGCCGCTGGTCTCCGACGTTTCCTCCTGCTTCCTGTCCGAGCCGGTAGACGTGACCAAGTACGGGATGCTTTACGGCGGCGTGCAGAAGAACATCGGCCCCGCCGGTGTGGTCATTGCCGTCATCCGGGAAGACCTGATCACCGAGGACGTGCTCCCCGGCACCCCCACCATGCTCCGCTACAAGACCCATGCGGACAACGGCTCCATGTACAACACGCCTCCCGCCTACGGTATTTACATCTGCGGCAAGGTGTTCCAGTGGCTGCTGTCCATGGGCGGTCTGGAAGCCATCCGGGAGCGCAACGTGGCAAAGGCCAAAGTCCTTTACGATTTTCTGGACGCCAGCCGGCTCTTTCACGGCACCGTGGTGAAAAAAGACCGTTCCCTCATGAACGTCCCCTTTGTCACCGGGGATGCGGAGCTGGACGCAAAATTTGTCAAAGCAGCAGAAGCCGCGGGCTTCGTCAGCCTGAAAGGCCACCGCACCGTTGGCGGTATGCGCGCCAGCATCTACAACGCCATGCCCATGGAAGGCGTCGTCAAGCTGGTGCAGTTCATGGAACGCTTTGAGAAGGAAAATCGCTGAAAAGAGGAAGAATATGTATCACATTCACTGCTTAAATAAGATTTCCCCCAAGGGCACCGCCCTTCTGACGGACAATTACGCCATCACGGACGACCGGAATCAGGCCGACGGCGTTCTGGTGCGCTCTGCCGACATGCACAATGTGGCTCTGCCGGAAAGCCTTCTGGCCGTCGCCCGCGCCGGTGCCGGCGTCAACAACATTCCCCTGTCCGACTGCGCCGAAGCTGGCGTCGTGGTGTTCAACACCCCCGGCGCCAACGCCAATTCCGTGATGGAGCTGGCGCTGTGCGGTATGCTTCTGAGCAGCCGGGACGTGGTGGGCGGCATCAACTGGGTGCAGACCATCAAAGACGATCCCGATATCGCCAAACTGGTGGAGAAGGGCAAGTCCAAATTCGCCGGTCATGAAATTCGCCACAAGAATCTGGGCGTCATCGGCCTTGGCGCAGTGGGCGGCCCTTTGGCCAACGCCGCAAGGAACTTAGGCATGACCGTCTACGGCTGCGACCCCTTCATCTCCATTGAGGCGGCGTGGCACTTGGACAGCCACATCGTCCGTGTCAACAACCGGGATGAAATCTATTCCAAGTGCGACATCATTTCCCTCCACACTCCCCTGCTGGACGACACCCGGGGCATGATAAACGCCGAGGCCATCGCCAAGATGAAGGAAGGTGTCATTGTCCTGAACTTCGCCCGTGACCTGCTGGTGGACGACGACGCCATGGCGGCGGCGCTGGCCTCCGGCAAGGTCGCCCGGTACGTCACCGACTTCCCCAACGGGAAGACCGCCAATATGCCCGGCTGCATTGCCATCCCCCATCTGGGCGCTTCCACGGAGGAATCTGAGGACAACTGTGCCAAAATGGCCGTGCAGGAGCTGATGGACTACTTAGAAAACGGCAACATCAAAAATTCCGTCAACTATCCCAACTGCGACATGGGCGTCTGCCGCGCCGAGGGGCGCATCACCCTGCTGCACCGGAACATTCCCAACTCTCTGGGTCGGTTCACCGCCGCCATTGCAGGCGAAAACATCAACATTGACGGTCTGATGAACAAGAGCCGGGGTGAATACGCCTACACCATGCTGGATCTTGACCGCCACCCCTCTGCGGATGTTGTAGAGCATCTGAAGCAGATCGACGGCGTTCTGAAAGTCCGGGTCATCAAGTAAAATAGTTTTCGGGAGGGGCTTTGCCCCTCCCGAATTTTTTATTGGGAATCTTTGTCTTCTTTTTCCTTCTGGTTTTTCAGAAACTGCTCCTTCATTTTCTGTAAACGGCGGCGTTTTTTCCGCTCCCTGTTCTGCTTGAACCGGGATTGCAGCTCCGGCGGGTGGTCTTGCAGCTTTTCCTCCGGGATGTTCCGCTGGGAAAGGCGCTTGTCCGTAAACTCCCGCGCCAGGGTGTACAGCACCGACGCCAGCGGGATCATCAGCAGCATACCGAACACGCCCATCAGCTCGCCGCCGATGGTGACCGCCACCAGCACCCACATACCGGGCAGGCCGATGGAGGTGCCCACTACTCTGGGGTAGATCAGGTTGTTTTCCAGCTGCTGCAAAATCAGGAACATTGCCACGAAAGTCAATGCTTGCAGCGGGTTATCCACCAGAATGAAGAACGCGCCCAGCACGCAGCCCACAAACGCGCCCACCACCGGCACCAGCGCCGTCACCGCGATGATGACGCTGACCAGCGGAATGTAGGGCATCCGGAAAATCGCCATGGTCACGGCGAACAGGCCGCCCAGAATGCAGGCTTCCAGACACTGCCCGGAAATGAAGTTGGAGAAGGTGCTGTTGGTCAGCCGCAGAACCCGGATGATCTCATCGCCGGCTTTCTCCGGAATCAGGGAATAGAGAATCCGCCGCCCCTGCCGCGCCAGAATTTCCTTCCGCGCCAGACAGTAGATGGCAAAGGCGATGCTGACCACCAGATTCACGATACCGCTGGTCACGCTGCCGATCACATTCACCGCGCTGCCCATCACCGTGGACATCTGATTGCCCAGAAAGCTCATAGAATCCTTCAATATTTTCGTCCATTCCAGACTTTCCAGATCGGCAACCTCCATGATCCAGGCCTTCATGTCCGGATTGTCGTCCATCAGCTGCATCAGCTTTGCCGACGTCTGCTCAATAAAGGTAGGGATGCGCTCCGTCAGGGCGGCCACTGTTACCTGAATCTGGGGCGCCAGCATTTCCACCACGAACATGATGACCAGCGCCAAGGCCGCAATGGTCAGCACAATGGACAATACCCTTCGCAGTCCCTGCTTGTGAATGCCGTCCAGCTGCCGCTCAATGGCGCGCATGGGTACGTTGAACACGAAGGCGATGACCGCCCCCGCCACAAACGGCGATATCAGATTCCACAGCGACTTCGCCGCGCTGCTCGCCTGCTCCGTATCCAGCAGAATCCACGCAAAAACGAGACACCCCGCCGCCAGAAGAAACAGCCTGCGCAGCAGCTTTTTGTCTATCTGCATTTTCAATACCCCCTTTTTGCTTAGTATACCGCAAAAATTTATAAATGTCCAGTAAATGTCCGGCGAAAGCTTTGCCGGAGCGGCATATTTGTTCTTTTGGGCGCATATGGATGATGCGTAGCACACAGCATCGGAGGGGTAGCATATGACAGACACCATTGAGAAGCGAGCCTGTGAAGCGGCTGTGTACATGATCGAAACCGGTGCCACCGTCCGGGCCGCCGCCCGGCACCTCGGCATTTCCAAATCCACGGTGCATAAAGACCTGACCCAACGGCTGAAGCAGTACAATTACGCGCTGTACCTTCAGGTTCGGGAAATTCTGGACGAAAACAAACGGGAGCGCCACATCCGCGGCGGGATGGCCACGAAACGGAAGTATCAGCATCAATAGTGGGAAATGCGGAATGCCAAATTATTGGGCATTCCGCATTTTTGTGATATAATGCTGTCAGGATTCCCGCCGCCAATTCGTATTATGGTCAGAGGCCTCAATAAGCGAAAGCACACATAAGGACGGTGACATTGATGGATGAATTTCACGCCAGACGGCTGGTAGACCTTTATGCGGATACGATCCTGCGTATCAGCTACAGCTACCTGAAACAGACCTGCGACGCAGAGGATATCTGCCAGACTGTCTTTCTGAAATATCTCACCAACGATTGTACATTTGACAGTATTGACCACGAAAAAGCATGGATCATCCGAACCACCATCAACGCCTGCAAGGACTATCTGAAAAGCGCCCATTTCCGGCGCACCGTGGCGCTGGACGAAGCCGAGGCCGTAGCCGCGCCGCCGGTGCCGGACACGGAAGTTTTAGACGCGCTGAAGCGGCTGCCGGAGCAGTACCGGATATCCCTGTACCTGTTTTATTATGAAGAATACTCCGCAAGGGAGATTGCCCAGGTGATGGGAAAATCGGAAGCCAACATCACCCAGTACCTGTCCCGCGGGCGGCGGAAGCTGCGCGCGCTGCTGACAGAGGAAAGGAGCCAAGTCGTATGACCCATAATGTAAAATCGGAACTGCGGCGTTCCATGGACGCCATTCACTTTTCCGGAGACGATAAAGAGCGCATGGTGGCGCTTCTCATGTCCTCCGAAGCCCCGCGCCAGCGCCGGAGCGGGAAGAAGCTCCTGCTGCTGGCTCTGGCGGCCACGCTGGCGGTGGGCGCGCTTACCGGCGCGGCGGTGTTCACCCGCTGGTCAAGAAGCGCTCAGACGGTCTACAACCCGCCCCAGCAGGTCAAGGAGCAGGCCGAGAAAAGCGGCCTGTCCGTGATGCTGGAGGACAAGCAGAAGGAGGTAGCCCCCGGCGAGGTGCTCAGCGCCACCGATCAGGGCATCACCATTACGGCGGTGCAGTCCATTGTGGATAGTTACGGCGCCGATCTGTTCTTCCGGGTCGAGGGCTTTACCCTGCCGGAGGGTCGGAATCCCGAACTTTTCTGGGACCGTGACGATGTGACAATCGACGGCTCCACGGAATTCTACAGTTCCATGACCGGCTGGTTCTATGACGGCACCACCCGCAATGAAGCCGGGGAATGGGTCTACGCCTCCAACGGCCAGCCCGTCGAATTCGGGAACGACAAATATCAGTCCGCCATTTACCAATGGGTGGCCGATGACGGAAGTCTGGAGTATCAGATGAATATCCGATTCCGGGATAGCGGTGAACGCTATTGGGGCAAGGAATTTTCCATTCACTTTAACGGCATTGGCGTTGGGGCTGAAAAGGGCGGCATCATGGAGGAGCCGCTGGTATCCGGCAGCTGGGATCTGCACTGGACGCTGACCGGCGCGGACAGCACGAAAAACTCCGTCACCCTCACCCCCAACATGGAGATCGGCGACAGCGGCCTGACCCTATTGGAAGCGGAAGTCGGTCAGAAAACCATCCGTGCGGTCTATCAGTCGGATCACGACTGGGACGGTTGGAAGCAGCTGGAGATGCTTTCCCCCGGCCTTTATCAAATCTGCATGAAAGACGGCAGTGCGGTTCGGGTTGTTCCCACTCAGGAGAACTATGCAAGATGGGAAGCAGAACGCATCTGCGAAGTTACATACGAAACCTTCGACGGAATTCTGGATGTCTCTGCGCTGGATTCTCTGGCCTACGACAAGGGTTCTGAGATTGGCGCCGACGGGAAACGAGTCCACACCTTTGACTACATTCCCATTTCATAAGTTGGCCTACCGGCGAAGAAATCGGGGCTTTGCCGTGAACCAAACACCCCCTTATGTAGGTTTATCACTACATAAGGGGGTGTGTTTTCTATTGTCCGGCTTTACCGGTGCTGTTCACACTGTCAGAGAGTATTTTTATCATTTCCGAAGGAACTTCCCGGAATGTCAGCTCTTAAGCGTTCCACTCCGCCGCCCATTTCCGGAAGGCGGTTTTGCCGCTTTCCTGCCGCATCCGGGCGAGCCACGCCCCGCACTTTGCCTTGTTGCCCCGGTTCCGGGCATCCATGGCGAGGACCTGAAGAAGTTCCAGACTCCGGAGCTTGTAGCCCGCCCGGTTCAGCTGTTCCTCCAGCTGCTCCCGGTCAACGGGCTGTCCGGCGGCGGCGTCCCGGCGGGCTTCCAAAAGGGACAAGCTCTCCTGAAGATTTTTCCGAAGCGCCGCTTTTCCGCCGCTGAGAGCGATAATTCCCCGCAGCCCCTCCATCGCCTCGTCAGCATTCTCTCCCAGCGCCAGCTCCGCCCGAGCAAGGTCGGCATACCACACCCCCGCCACGGGGGCATCCGTATAGAAGCGGGCGGGAAGCTCCCCCAGAACAGACTTTGCCTCAGCATAGCGACCCGCCGCGAAATAGCTGTCGGAAAGATAAAACCGGCAGACCATACCGTCCCGGCTCTCCCCGGGGATCCGCCGGGTCACGGGCAGGAACTGCTCCAGAAACGCCTCCGGGTCCAGATCCATGTGCAGAATACCCAGCATTCCGGTACAGGCGACGGAAGCGGTGATGTTCCCCAGCAGCCGTGCGGCCGTGCAGCCGATGCCCAGCAGCAGTACGGAGGCAAGAACAGGAATGTACACCGCCCGCCCCCGGTTTCGCATCCACACAAAAACCGTCAGAGCCACGGTAAGAGCCAGCGTCACGCCCATGACGATCCGGCTTCGACGAAATCCTCGATACATATCCATTCCTCCTGTTTTCTCCGGCGCTCCACCGTCAAATTGCTGTCCAAGTCTCTGTGATCCAAGCTGTTTTCTGTTACAGATGCACAGTGATGGTATTATAACAGCCCCGGCAGGAAAAAGCAACGGCGGCCGGTGAAAATGCAGACCCAGCACAATAAGGTGTCGATTCCTGACGCGGATTTCAGGATGAGTCACAAATAATCCCTATTTCCTTTTTCGGCAATATGGTGTATAATGACAATAAATCAAGAAAACAGCAATCAAATTTATGCAAGACCATCAATAAATATGTATGAATTATGACCGAATGGAGGGCTGATATGGTACGGGTCACAGCACTGATGGATGACCACGCTTCGGAGCACAAAGCGCTGACTGCGGAGCACGGACTTTCTTACCTTGTGGAAATGCCGGAGCTGCGGCTGCTGTTCGACTGCGGTGCCTCGGCGGTTCCTATGGCCAACGCCCACAGACTGGGGCTGAGCCTGAAGGAGCTGGACGCCGTGGTTCTGAGTCACAGTCACTACGACCACGCCGCCGGATACCGGGATCTCATTGAGGCGGGTCTTGGCTCCCGGCATCTTTATATAGGCCCCGGCTTCTTCCGGAAGAAGTTCGCCTTCGACGGCCTGCGCTACACGGATCTCTCCGCCGGGTTCGGCGAGGACTTTCTGCAAGATCACGGGATCACCACCCATGTGACCGACGGCGTTTTGGAACTGGACTTCGGCGTATATCTGGTCTCGGGCTTCCCCCGGGTGACGCCCTTTGAGACGATTCCGGAGCGGTTCGTCTGTCTGACGGAAGACGGCTTCCGGCGGGATGATTTTCCAGACGAACAATGTCTGGTGCTGGAGCGGGGCGGAAAGCTGTACCTCTTTGTCGGCTGCTCTCACCCCGGCATTCTGAATATGGTGCGGCACGTCTTTTCGGTGCTGAATAAGCCCGTGGCCGCCGTGTTCGGCGGCACCCATCTGGTGGAAGCCGGAAAAGATCGGATCCTGAACACCGTGAACGTGCTGCGGGAGATGGGGATGGAGACACTGGGCCTGAGTCACTGTTCCGGCGACGCCGCCGAAGCATTGGCCAGAGACGTATCCGGCGTCCGGGTGTGCCATCTGGCCTGCGGAGACAGCATTTTCCTGGAGTAACGGCCTATGCTGCTGGAAGAATTGGCGGAAGATCTGGTCAGCGCCACCTCCGGGCTGCTGGACGGGCGGATCATCAATATCATGAATCCGGATGGTATCATCATCGCCTCCACCCAGCCGGAGCGGATCGGCACCTTCCACAAGGGTGCCCGGGACGCCGCCGTCAGCGGCAAGCCCGTCAGCATCCGCCCGGATCAGATTCAAGAGTACAGCGGCGCCCGGGAGGGCTACAACATGCCGCTGCGGGTAGGCGGAAATATCATCGGTGTGGTGGGTATCTACGGGGAACCGTCCGAGATCCGTTATCTTGCCCATCTGGTGGAGGTCTACACCGAAAAATATTATCAGCTGGAAGCGCTGATACGTCCCCAGTACGCGCAGGGCGCGCTGAAAAGCATTCTGCTTTCCAAGCTTCTGGAGGGCAGCGCAAAGAGCATCGCGGAGGCAGAGACCCTGAAAGTCCCGGAACCTTACCCTGCGCTACCCCGTCCGGGTGGCTCTGCTGGCGGACAATGATGGGAAAAACCTCACGGCGCAGCAGGCGGAGGCGGAATTCCACCGCTGGGAAAGCGCCGGAGCGCTTTCGGGGACGGAAGATCTGTGGAGTCTCATCGACGGGCGTCTCATCCTGCTTCTTTCCGACAGACCGGGCCGCAAAGCGGAAGACGTCCAGACCGCCCTTCGGCTGAACCTGAGTCTTCCGGTTCAGGCTCCATGGGAAATCCAGCGGGCCTATCAGCAGGTGCTTCTGCTGGACTCCTTCACGGACAGTGGCCGCAACCTTCTGAGCGATCCGGATACCCGGCTGCGGTACATGCTTCGCTGCACAGCGGTGGAGAATCAGGATTTCGCGGAGGAAATGCTGGCCCGGCTGGGCCGGAATTTCTCCCCCGCGGAACAGAAATCCCTGCTGTACACGGCGCAATGCTACTATGCCTGCGAAAAGAGCGTCACCCGGGCCGCTGCCCAGCTGTACGTCCACAAGAACACCCTGCTCTACCGGCTGCACAAGCTCTGGAGCACCCTCGGTGTGGACGACAGCGGCGAATTCCAGCAGGAGTTCACTGTGCGGCTGATCCTTGAATACTATCTTGGTAAACAAGGCCCTCGGGCCTTAAAATAAGGGCATTGGAAAAATGTCTAAAAGGAGGATACATTCATGCAAACCTTTTTCCTGTTCGCACTCATCATAGCGTCAGTCGGGCTGATGGTCATCGCCATTTCAAAATGGAAGATCCATCCTTTCATCGTCATGACGGTCATTGCGCTTCTGGTCGGTCTGATCTGGGGCGCCGTGTATCCGGAGTCTGAGCTGACCCCCGCCAAGGTCGTAAACAGCGTCAAGAGCGGCTTCGGCGACATTATGACGAGCATCGGCATCGTGATTCTCTGCGGTACCATCATCGGCACCATTCTGGAGAAGACCGGTGCCGCGCTGACCATGGCAAACGCCATCCTGAAACTGGTCGGCAAGAAAAGGAGCGTGGTCGCCATGGGCGCCATGGGCTATGTGACCGGTATTCCCGTATTCTGCGATTCCGGCTTCGTGGTCCTGTCCCCCATCAGCCGTGCTCTGGCTGCACAGTCCAACGTCTCTCTGGCCGTTATGGGCACCGCGCTTTCCGGCGGTCTGTACGCCACCCACTGTCTGGTTCCTCCCACCCCCGGCCCCATTGCCATGGCCGGTACGCTGAACGCGGATCTGGGCCTGACCATTCTTGTCGGTCTGGTGATCTCCATTCCCGCCGTTGTGGTTGCCGTCCTGTATGCCAAGCTGGTAGCCAGCAAGATCGACATCCCCGCCAACTCCGAGTATACGCTGGATGAGCTGAAGGAAAAGTACGGCAAGCTGCCCGGTACTCTGCACAGCTTCTCCCCCATTCTGCTGCCCATCGTGCTGATCGCCCTGTCCTCTGTGGCCGCCTTCCCCGGCAGCCCCTTCGGCACCGGCTTCCTGTACACCTTCATCACCTTCATCGGCAATCCCGTTGTGGCTCTGCTGCTGGGTGTGTTCCTTGCCATAACGCTGATCCCCGCGCAGGAAAAATCCCATACTCTGGAGTGGGTCACTCAGGGCGTTACGGACAGCGCTGCCATCCTCGCCATCACCGGTGCAGGTGGCTCCTTCGGCGCCATCCTGAAGCTCCTGCCCATCGCTGATTCCGTCGGCGGTCTTGTCAGCACCGGCATCGGCATTCTGATCCCCTTCATCATTGCCTCCATCCTGAAGCTGGCCATGGGCGCTTCCACTGTCGCGATGATCACCACCGCCGGTATGATGGCGCCTCTGATGGAGACCATGGGCTATACCTCCCCGCTGGCAAAGGTTCTGGTCGTTATGGCCATCGGCGCCGGCTCCATGGTTGCCTCCCATGCCAACGACTCCTACTTCTGGGTCGTGTCTCAGTTCTCCGACATGAAGACCGAAGAGGCCTACAAGTGCCAGACCGGTATGACCGCGGTCATGGGTATCACCATCATCATTCTGCTGTTCGTGATCTCTCTGTTCATCTGATCATACATCCCAAGCCGGGCCGCCGCAGCGGCGGCCCGGCACTTTTCTTTTTCTGAGGAAATCAGAAGCTCCGGCCATGCGGCATTAGAGGCCGCGCCGCCGGTTTTGTCCCTTCGGACTGAAAATTTGAATTACGACCCATTAAAGGAGCATGAACCATGCATATGGAAGACCAGAAAATCCGGGAGGACGCCCGGAAAATAATGGATGCGGCACTGCACGCGGCGCTGCCGGATACCGCCGTGGAGAAGGCGCTGGCGGAGATGCCCGACGCTTCGGGCAGACTCATCCTTGTGGCCGCGGGCAAGGCCGCGTGGCAGATGGCCGCCGCCGCGTACCGGATCCTTGGGGAAAGAATCGACGACGGCATCGTCATCACCAAACACGGCCACGCCATGGGCGCCATCGGCAATCTGACGATCCGGGAAGCCGGGCATCCGGTGCCCGACGCGGACTCCTACAACGCCACGGAAGCGGCCCTGACCATGACGGCCGGATTGAAGGAAACGGATACAGTCCTGTTTCTGCTGTCCGGCGGCGGCTCGGCGCTGTTTGAAAAGCCCCTGATCCCGCCGGAGGAAATGGATGACATCACCCGGCAGCTGCTGGTCTGCGGCGCGGACATTGTGGAGATCAACACCCTGCGCAAACGGCTGTCCGCCGTAAAGGGCGGTAAATTTGCCCAGCACGCAGCCCCCGCCCGGGTGTATTCTGTGGTTCTGTCGGACATTCTGGGAGACCCGCTGGACATGATCGCATCCGGCCCCGCCTATCCGGACAGTTCCACCGCCGAACAGGCCCGGGCCGTTGTAAAAAAGTACGGGCTGAAGCTTTCGGCAGCTGCTCTGGAGCTGCTGGACAGGGAAACCCCGAAGCAGCTGGACAATGTGACCACCCGCATCACCGGCTCCGTCCGGCAGCTGTGCGCCGCGGCGTCCGAAACCTGTCAGACGCTGGGCTATACCCCCGTTGTTCTGACGGCATCACTGGCCTGTGAGGCCCGGGAGGCCGGCGCGTTTCTGGGATCCGTCGCCCAATACCATCAGGATTCGCCCCGGTCCCTCGCCTTTATCGCGGGCGGTGAGACCGTGGTGCATCTGACGGGAACCGGCAAGGGCGGACGAAATCAGGAAATCGCGCTGGCAGGGGCGAAGCTTCTGGACGGTCTTACGGGCACGGCCCTGTTCTCCCTCGGCTCCGACGGCACCGACGGCCCCACTGACGCGGCAGGTGGTATCGTCACCGGAGAAACAGCCGGGACACTGCGGGAAGCCGGTGTGGACATTGACCGTGTTCTGAAGGACAACGACGCCTACCACGCGCTGGCAAAGGCCGACGGCCTGATCTTTACCGGCCCCACCGGCACCAATGTCAACGACCTGACGGTGCTGCTGATTCGGCGATAAACCAAACCCACACTTCTCAGGGCTGCCTTTGCAGGCAGCCCTTTTTTGTAAAAATGATTTCCCCGGAACGGACGTTACACGTTATAATAGCGCAAAATACCTTACAGACCGCACCCCTTCTGTCAAAAAAGGCCAACCGCCTTTTTGACAGTCTAATACTATTTCCTGATTAAAATCTTAATTTTAATCAGGAAGGCATCGCCTGACGGCGCTGCCTGTTTTGTGATTTATAAGGAAAGAAATCACAAAACAAGTCTCATATGAACTCCATGCCCTTCAGGCAATTAAAATCTTTTTTAAAGATTTTAATTGGAGTTCAGTATAAGCGGCGGGTTTCCCCGCCGCTGCCTTCGTCCTACAGATCGTCCGCGTCCTGCACCGGCTTTTCCTCCGGGTGTTTGACCAGCCCCGTGTAGCTGCCAAAGGGGTCGGTCACGATCTTCTCTTTTTTCGCCATGTTCTCACCTCCATGGCTATTGTCTGCCCATCGGCGGCAATTATGTTGCATTTCCCGTCTGGAAATGATAGACTATAGGAAAAACGAAGGGAGATTTGCCATGTTCAGCATCACCCTGATCACCATGGGCAAGCTCAAGGAAAAATTCTACATTTCCGCCGCCGAGGAATACAAAAAGCGTCTGGCCGGATACTGCGCCTTTACGCTTCTCGAGCTGCCGGAAGCCAGGCTTCCCGAAAATCCCTCCCCCGGCGAGATCGAGGCAGGGCTGGAAAAGGAGGCCGAGCTGATCTTCTCCAAAATTCCCAAGGGTTCGTGGTTCTGCGTCCTCACCCCCGAAGGGAAGGCGCTGTCCAGCGAAGCCTTCGCGGACAAGCTCCGGGACGTGAAAAATTCCGGCAAATCCAGCGCCTGTTTCTTAATCGGCTCCTCCTTCGGTATGTCTCCCCGTGTCAAGCAACGGGCGGATTTCCGTCTTTCCATGGGGGCGATGACCTTTCCCCACCATCTGGCGCGGATCATGGTTCTGGAACAGCTCTACCGGGCGGAAGCCATTCAGGCGGGAAGCAAGTATCATAAATAGACCTCTTTTAAGGCTCCACGCACAGGCGCGGAGCCTTTTCTGCGCCCAATGTGTTTCCTTTTCAGATTCTTGTATTTATTTTATATGAAGTACCTTGACAGATGAGGTACTTTATGTTATACTGCTCGCGTAAGGAGGGATGCCTGTGTCTATTGCCGGTGATTTGATACGGGGGCATACCGACGCCATCATTCTGGCGCGGCTGCTTCGCGGCGACAGCTACGGCTACGAGATCAACAAAGTCATTTCCACCCTCTCCAACAATCGCTTTGAGCTGAAGGAAGCGACCCTTTACACGGCGTTCAAGCGGCTGGAGGAGCTGGGCTACATCGCCTCATACTGGGGCGACAGCGGCGCAGGCGCACGGCGGCGCTACTACACCATCACATCCGCAGGACGGGAAGCCTGCCACCGTCTGCTGGGAGAATGGCAGGAAACAAAAGATATTATGGACAAACTTCTGGAAGTGGAGGAGAAATTATGAGAGAGCAGCTGATTCAGTACGTGCAGCTCCTGTTCGCGGGAGCCGCGGATTGCGACGATACCCGGCAGGAAATTCTGCAAAACACCTTAGACCGCTACGACGATCTGGTCGCCGCCGGGAAAACGCCGGAGGCCGCCTACCGTCTTGCCATCATGGGCATCGGCGACATTAACGAAATTCTGGGCAGAGCCCCCGGTGCCGCTCCCCTGCCCGCCCCGGCAGCCAAGCAGGAGGAGCATGACACCCCCGCAAAGAAGCTCCTCCGCGCCATCGCGATTGGACTGTACATCCTCTGCCCCATCCCGCTGTTCGTTCTGAGCGGTATGTGGAACATGGGAATTCCGGGTCTGTGCGGGACGCTGACCCTCGTGGCCGTCGCCACGGTGCTCATCATTCTGGGCGCTAAGAAGGAAACCGAAAATGCAGACGTCGAGCCGGGTACTCCCCAGTCGGCGCTTGCCAAGAGCATCAACGGCCTGATCTGGGCAATTGGCCTTGCGATCTATTTCATTGTCAGCTTCCTCACGGGCGCATGGTACATCACATGGGTGATCTTCCCCATCACCGCCGCCGTGCAGGGACTGGTCAAAGCCATTCTTGACCTGAAGGAGGGTAAATAAGATGAAAAGCAATGCAATCGTTCGCATCGTCATCTGGAGCGTCGTGATTTTTGTGCTGCTGGCAGTCCTCATTGCCGGACTGGCCAACAACCTCTTCACCCTGTTCCACGGCAACACCGATACGGTGTACCACAGCACCGATGTTGCAAACTCCGAGCCTCCGGCGGGTCAGTCCGATTCTCTGAGCACAGACCGGTCCGTCTCCGTGGTATCGCAAACCAGTGTCTACAGTATGCCCAACACCCAATCTGCTTCTGTCGGCGCACTGAATGTGGGCGACAATGTGGTCATTGACCGTTCCGAGGAGGTAGGCGGGGGCAGCTGGATTCACATCACCTCTCCGGTTGACGGCTGGGTTAATGCTGAGTGTCTCAAGCTGAACGGTGTCAACCAGACCGGTTCGGTCGGTTCCGCAGACCCCGCTGCCATACGGGAAATCAAAATCAAATGGATTTCCGGTTCCGTCACCGTCGAGCCGGGGGACGTGCAGGAAATTACCTTTCTCGAATCCGGCAATGGCACCGACAAATATGAGATGGTCTGGAAGCAGTCCGGCGACGAACTGGTTATCCAATACAGCAAGGACAGCAACATCGCCGGCTTTGGCCTTCACTTTGGCGACGGCAACAAAGACCTGACCGTCACCGTTCCCCGGGGCTGGGTCTGTGATTCTCTGGAACTCGACACCGCTTCCACCGATCTGACCGTCCGCGACATGATCATCCGGGAAATGGAGATCGACTCCGCCAGCGGCACCGCCAAATTTGAAAACTGCACGGTCAGCAGTCTGGACGTGGACACCGCTTCCGGAGACGTCACGTTCACCGGAAGTCTGAGCGAGCTGGACTTTGAGGCCGCCTCCGCCAGTTTTACCGGCGTGCTGGAGAATGTTCCCGACAAGGTGAAAATGGACTCCATGTCCGGCGGCCTGACCCTCACCCTGCCCGAAGACGCGGGCTTCACCGTCAGTCTGGACGCCATGAGCAGCGACTTTTCCTCTGACTTCCCCACCGTAAAGAAGAATAAGAGCTACGTCTGCGGCGACGGACACTGCAAGATCGACGTGGACGCCATGAGCGGCGACGTGTCTATTCTCAAGCAGTCGGCAGATGCCGTCGTCAAGAAATAAATTCTGCCGGGGAACGGTTCAACTGTTCCCCGGCATTGTTTTATTTTAGAATTCGCCCGCGTCGTACATGACCGCAGACAGAGCGCACAGCGGCGCTGTTTCGCACCGCAAAATCCGTTTTCCCAGCGTGCAGACCTGCAATCCGGTTTCCCTTGCCTGCCGGACTTCCTTTTCTTCCAGCCCGCCCTCCGGGCCGGTGAGCAGACTGACGGTCCGGTATTCGCCGCTGAGTGCCATTTTCAGCGTTACAGCCTGCTCGTTTTCGTAGAACATCAGCGCCTTGTCGGCTTCGGACGCCTGACTCAGCGCGGCGTGGAAGCTGTCCAGCACCAGCACTTGGGGAATCCTCCCCCGCCCAGACTGCTCCGCTGCGGACGCCGCGATTTTCTGCCAGCGTTCCAGCTTCTTTTTGAGGCTTTTTTCATCGGGTCTGGACACGCACCGGGCGGAAGGAAACGCTACGATCTCGTAAGCCCCCAACTCGGTGGCCTTCTGGATCACATGCTCCAGCTTGTCCGCCTTGGGAAAGGCCATGTACACACTGACCCGTACCGCCGCTTCCGACGTGGATTCCCGCCGCTTAAGCACATTCAGCTTCATTTCCCCGGCGTCCGTCACTTCGCAAAGGCACTCCGTCCCCTGCCCGTCGCACACCAGAACCGTCTCCCCGGCCTTCAGCCGCAGCACCTTCGCGTGCTGGGCATTCTCCCCGGTCAGCACGACGGTATCGGCTCGCAGTTCCTCGCCGTCCGCAAAAAAGCGCACCATACGCCCATCCCTCCTTTTTATAATATAGTGTAGCAGAGCGGGCGCAAAGTTGCAAGGGTTTTGCGGAAAAACTATTGACAAATCCCGCTGTCAAGGTTATAATATTCAGGCAAGTTTGCGAGAGTGTTGGAATGGTAGACAAGCACGTTTGAGGTGCGTGTGGTTACGCCGTGGGGGTTCGAGTCCCCTCTCTCGCACCAAGAAGAGGGACGCCCCGCAGGGGTGTCCCTCTTCTTATGTCCCAGTCAGGACTCGAACCCATCTGATACTGAACTTCAATTAAAATCTCTAAAAAAGATTTTAATTGCCTGAAGGGCATGGAGTTCAGTATTAGGCCGTGGGAGAGTCCTTTCCGATTTCAGGCGCATCCTGTAGGGATGTGAATGAAATCGGAACATTTCCCCTGCAGTTGTTTCCAAAACCGTGCCGCACAGAAAAGCCCCGTATTGATTTCTGGGGCTTTTCCTACTTTTTTGGGTACAAATTGGCAACGGATTGGCAACGCGTCAGCAGCGTTTTCGCACAGCCATGCTTATTGATTTTCCTTCCGCTCGGAATAATACTCCGGCACGGGCGGGATCTGATTAATGGCATTCACGATCTCGTGCATGGTCTGCGGGAGCTTCAGGGGATTGACCTTCGGCAGGTCGCTGACCTCGATCTTGTCCTTGCCGAGCAATGTCTTGAGCGCCACGTTGACCATACGAATGTCGTACTGCCCCTGAAACAGCGGCGTGATAGGACGGTCAAGGTGCAGCATCCGGTAGACGGCGATCATCGCCGTGCGGACAGAGGTTTCCACAGCGAACACCACATCACCCTCCAGCTCCACGAACTGGCCGATGAACGCGAGGTTCCTGTTGCCCGCTGGAATGACCTCCGGGCGGTCTTTCAGCTTGCGGGGCATGAACTGGCTGGTGATATAGGGCATGACCACGGGGATGGCGGTGATATGGGGCATGATCTCGTCGATCTTGTCCTCCAGACCGCAGTAATACAGGAGCTCCCGCATGATCTCTTCGCCGGAGCACTGGGTCATGGGCTTTTTCACACAGGTGCCGCAGTTATTCGCGTGCAGGCCGTAGAACCACATGAACTGGACGTTCTCCGGCTGGTCAGGAGCCACTGGCTGGAGCGGCACATTGTACGCTGAACGATATTGCTTTGGAAGTCAGCAAACTGCTTCAGCTGGAAGCTCAGGGGTTGTTCGGTGTTCGGTAAGCACTCGGTAAAACAACTTTTTTCAAAAAACACAGGAAATCCTGCACCCCGGAGGCGCATAATGAATCGAGATTTGACAAAAGGCTCCGTTACCAAATCCATGCTGCTGTTCGCGATCCCCATGATTCTGGGCGACCTGCTCCAGCAGTGCTATAACATCGCCGACACCCTGATCGTCGGGCAGTTTCTGGGGCGCAATGCCCTTGCGGCGGTGGGGTCGTCCTTCACGCTGATGACCTTCCTCACCTCCATCATCCTTGGCCTGTGCATGGGAAGCGGCGCGCTGTTTTCCATCCGCTTTGGCCAGCGGGACGAGAACGGCCTTTGCGAGGACATCTGCGCGTCCTTTTACTCCATCGCGGCCGCGACGGTGCTTCTGAACGTCATTGCTTACCTCTGTCTGGACGCGCTTCGTGTATTTCTCCACGTCCCTGACGAGGTGTGGGGGGATATGCGCGCCTACCTGTTCATCATCTTCATGGGCATTCCCGCAATTTTCCTGTACAATTTCTTTGCGTCCTTCCTGCGGGCGGTGGGAAATTCCGTCGTTCCGCTGGTATTTCTGGCCGTTTCCGCCGTGGTGAACATCGTTCTGGATCTGTGGTTCGTCATTGGACTGAAATGGGGCGTCGGGGGCGCTGCGGAGGCGACGGTGATCGCCCAGTACCTTTCCGGCATCGGCATTGCGATCTACGCCCTTCTGCGCTGCCCTCAGGTGCGCTCCATCCGGCGTCTTCGCAGTCTGCGGTGGTCGCGCATTTCCGAAATTCTCTCCTTCTCCACCCTGACCTGCGTTCAGCAGTCGGTGATGAATCTGGGCATTCTCACGGTGCAGGGACTGGTCAACAGCTTCGGCACGGTGGTCATGGCCGCGTTCGCCGCCGCCGTGAAGATCGACGCCTTTGCCTATATGCCGGTGCAGGACTTCGGCAACGCCTTTTCCACGTTTATCGCCCAGAACTACGGCGCAAGGGAGACCGGTCGAATCCGCTCCGGCCTGAAAAGCGCCGTGTGCATCTCCATGGTCTTCTGTCTGGTCATGTCCGCCCTTGTCTTCGTTTTTGCCCGTCCGCTTATGACGATTTTCGTGGAAGCCGGGGAGGCAGAGATCATTCAGGCGGGCGTACAGTATCTGCGCATTGAAGGCGCGTTCTACTGCGGCATCGGCTGCCTGTTTCTGCTCTACGGGCTGTACCGGGCGCTGGAAAAGCCGGGGATGAGCGTGGTGCTGACCGTCATTTCTCTGGGCACCCGGGTGGCTCTGGCGTATCTTCTTTCCGCCATCCCCGCCGTCGGCGTGGTGGGCATCTGGTGGTCTGTCCCCATCGGCTGGTTTCTAGCGGATATGACAGGTCTGCTCTATTTCAAAATCCGGAAAAACAAGCTGCTGCCCTTGGACAAAGCATCCATCCGCTGAGCAGCAGACGAGGCGGGCAAGTGCTTCATGCACTTACCCGCCTGCAATTATTTACGCTTTCACGAGAATATCGCTTATATCGGTCTGCCGTCCGCCTGCGGTAAAGGCTGCCGTTTTTCCGTCATGGGTGAGCTTGTAGGTTTCCCCCGCCGCGCCCTTTTCCAGCAAATCAGCGAGCCGGAACGCGGAGGTCGCATCCTTGGTGACAAAGACGATTTTCTCCACGCCCTGCGCCTTGAGGGTGCCGATGCCGCTGAGCTTTCCCGTCAGCACGGCAAAGTCGGCGTCCACGGTGACGGTCAGCACGCCGTCCTTCTGCTCGGCCGTGTAGGCAATGTCCTTGCCGTCCTTATCGGTCACGCGGTAGAGGGGACTTTGCGGGGTATCCGCGTCGTCGGATTTCCCTTCCGGCACCACAAGCGTGCCGATCCGGAATTCGATCGTCTCGTCGCCCAGCCGCAGGACGCAGGTGACGGGGTAGGTACCCGGCGCGGCGGGAACGGTCTCACTGCCGCCGTAGAGAATTTTTTCTACAGTACCCTCGCCGGACGCTGTCACGGTGAACTTGCCGTTTTCGCTGCGGATGTCCAGAGCGGTCAGGTTTTCCGGGTCGCCGTCGTGATTTTCGCCGCTCAGGCGCATGTTGATGTAGTCCTTCAGCTTCTCAATATTGCTGCCGTTCAAGCCGTTGATCGTCACATCCGGGCCGATCACGTAGTGACCGTAGCTGCTTTCATGGTAGGCATCCTGCCCGTCGCCGATGCGGCCGATGGCATTCTTATCCAGCGTGTATTCGATTTCCTTTGTCTTATAATTAAAGGCAACTTTGTCGTTCAAGAGCATACCCGTGGTAATGCGGGCGTTGCCGAGGATAAGAATGGTTCCGCGCATATCATCTTTGTCGTCGCTGCCGATGGCAGCGGCACTATCGCCCGCTATGGCGGTGACCTGCGCGTTGTCCTGGATGATGATCAGTCCGGCCATATGTTCACCATCACCGGCACCGATGCCCGCACCTTCATCCTCGCCGATCGCCGTCACCTTTGCACTGTCCCGGATGATGATTCTGCCGGTAGATGTGATGGAACCGTCATTTCCAGAGCCAATGCCTGCGCTTTCATCGTCACTTCCCGCAGTCACCCGAGCGTTGCCGCCGATGATGATGGTGCCGGATACGTCGCCATCCTCACCGGAGCCGATACCGGTGCCGCCTTCTTCACTCCACGCGGTTACCTTCGCGTTGCCGCCAATCGTAATCGTCCCGGACATCTCGCCCTTTTGGGGGTCATATGCTGATTCGCCGGCGCCAATTCCTGCACCGTCCCAGCCGCTTCCGGCCGTAACCTGCGCATTGTCGCTGATGGTGATGCTTCCGGACATATTGCCGTATTTGCCGGAGCCGATACCCGCACCGTCCTCATGGCTGAAGGCGTTGACCTTTGCGTTTCCGTCAATGGTGATGCTGCCGGACATATTGCCGTCTTCGCCGGAACCGATGCCTGCACCGTCACCACGGAAATCATCTTCCTCGTCATCTTCCGTGGTGACGGTGGCGCTGCCGGTAATATGGATTTTACCGGACATGTCTTCACCCTTGTGGCTGCCGATTATGGCGTTATCGTTTTCATTCTCTGTACTATCGCCGATTTCGGCCTCCAGCGAGCCGCTGCCGGTGATGGTCACATCGCCGTCGGAGACATGCAGGGCAGAGCCGCTTTCGGAGAAAATCTTGTTGTCTCCCTCCAGCGTGATGTTCGCGCTGGAGCTGCCCACGTCGATGGCGTCGCCTGTGCTGCTGATGTTGATATCCTGAATGGTGACGTTTGCCGTCGCGTCACCGGTGGTCTGAATGGTGATGGTGCTGCCGGTAGCGGCTGCGCTGTCGCGCTGCTTGATGACAGGCGCATTATCCGCAACGTCTGTGCTGCTTCCCTGGGACACCGTCTGGCCGCTGTCTCCGGCGCTGACGGTAATGTCGCCGTCCTCCAGATACCATTCCGCCGCAAACGCGGTCACAGACAGGTTCACGACCAGCAGCAGCGCGATGATCGCGGAAATCAGTCTTCTCATTTTCATTGGATGTACGTTCTCCTTTCTCGTCCTGACCCGTACCCGTCGGGCAGACAGTCGGGGATTGCATCGGGGTACCCCATTGTGAACTTTCCGAAGGCTATTCGGTGCATACACCAATGATAACAGATAAAGTCTTTCCTGTCAAGCATTCTCCCGGCGGACATTTTTTGCCCCGTCTGTGCCGTTGACTAAACCGTCAGGCTATGCTATAATGCCGCTCAAACAGCACGGCAAACGTCGATTTGCCGCCATATAAGAAAGAGGGGTCATCCTTGATGAATGTACGGAAAGCACAAAAAGCTGACATTGACAGCATCGAAAAAATCTACGACCGCATTCATGACAGCGAGGAACAGGGGCTTTCCACCATCGGCTGGATTCGGGGCGTCTACCCCACCCGGAAAACGGCGGAAGCCGCTCTGGAGCGAGGCGATCTGTTCGTCATGGCAGACGGTGGGAACGTGGTCGCCGCCGCCGTCATCAACCAGACGCAGGTGTACGAGTACAAAGACGCAGCATGGAAGCACGCCGCGGAAGATAACGAGGTCATGGTGCTGCACTGCCTTGTGGTTGACCCTCTGGAGGGCGGCAAGGGCTATGGCCGCGCTTTCGTCGCATACTATGAGGATTACGCAAAACAGCACGGCTGCCCTGCTCTGCGCATGGACACCAACGTGAAAAATAAGCGGGCGCGAAAGCTGTATCACACGCTGGGATACGAGGAAGTCGGCATCGTGAAGTGCGTCTTCAACGGCATTCCCAATGTGCAGCTTGTGTGTCTGGAAAAATATCTGGGATAACAAAAAGCTCCCTTCCGACGGTCTTTCGCCTGTCGGAAGGGAGCCTGTTTTTAGTTTGCCGCTGTGTTGTCCTTATAGTAGTCCGTATCCAGAATCAGATTGTTGATCCGCACGAACTGCTGCACCTTTTGGGCCATTGCGTCAAGGGTTTCGCTGCTGGCCTCCGCTTCACCGCCGGTGATGCTGAGAACACGCTTTGTCCCCGCGTCGTAGGCGATATCTCCGGATATCCAGCTGCCGTCGGAGAACAGCGCGTAGCCCTCATAGGTGGGGTCAAAGGCGTCCCGGCCTATGTAATCATAGGGGCTGTCCACGCCCAGAAGATTCAGCATCGTGGGCAGGAGGTCAGAGGTGTTCAGCGTCTTGTCCACCTTCATGGGCTGCAAATCCGCGCTCCAGATGAAGCAGGGCGTCTTTTCCAGCAGCAGGGCGTCGTCCACCCCTGAAAGGGCGTACAGGGACGCTTCGTCCTTGTAGCCGTAGGTGTAGTGGTCAGTGACACCGATGATAACGGTGTTGTCAAGCTGCCCCTTGTCCTCCAGCTCCTGAAGCAGCCGGGCAAACAGGTCATCCACCAGCTTGGCCTTGAGATAGGCGCAGTCCGTTTCCTCATTGCCCGTAAGCCCCCGGAATTCCGGGTACTTTTTCAGCGCCCAATAGCTCAGGACTTCATTGTACTTGTAGCTCAGATGGGCAGAACGGGTGATGATGAAGTTCAGGGTCGGCTGTCCCTCCCGGAAGAATTCGGCATTCAGACCGGGATTGTCAAACAGCAGCTGATCGTCATACAGAAGGTCTTCCTCGTCCGCACCGATGTAGTCCCCGTAGCAGACGTACTCGGAATACCCCATGGCGGGAGAGAACACGCCGCGGCTGTAGAAGCTGGGATCGTTATAGTGGAAGGTCTTGGCAGAATACCCCTCCTGCGTCAGCAGGCTGGCGAGGGACTGGCGGTAGGTGTTCGTGATGTAGTCGAAAGCATAGCCGCCCTGACTGCTCAGGAACGATCCGGTATTCACGCAGAACTCCGAATTGAAGGTGCGGATGCCGCCGTAGCCCGGCGTGTAGAAGTGGGTGAAAGAAATACCCTCGGACATGAGCCGTTCCAGCGTGGGGGTGTACTCCCCGATCATCCAGTCGTCCATGGACTCCATGAGCACCAGAACCACGTTTTTCCCTTCCAGCAGGCCGGTCATTTCGTTGTCGCCGCCCACAGTCCGACCCGCAAAATAGGCGTTAATCTCCGCTTTCCCTGCCTTCTGCGCCGCGGCATAGCTTGGCGTCAGGGGATAGATGCCGTTTTTATAGATGTCCTTTTCCAGCGTCTGGTACAGGCCGCAGACCTGATACAGCCGGTGGGCGTTGAACATATTATTGTAGGCCGCCTCAGCGGACTGGACTCTGCCGTAATCGGAGGAGGCGTACCGGATGTCGCCGTCCTGCACAAACACCGCCTGGGGCAGGCAAGCCGCTCCTACCGACGCGGCGATGACCACCGCCGCAGCCGCGATTCCGGTTGACCATTTCTGCTTCCACCTTGGGAATTTCACCAGAATCACGATACCCTGCACCGCCAGCGCCGCCAGTCCCAGCCACCAGCCGATGGGGTAGCTCAGCAGGACGGAAAAATAGTCCGACCCCTCAGACGCATAGCGGAAATCCGACAGCCACATCATCTCGGAAAACAGATAAAAATACCCTGTCTGCACAGCGGCGTAGATCGCGGCGACGAAATACAAAATACCGTACACCACTCTCCCCTCCTTGGCCGGGAACAGCCTGACAAAGCCGCTCAGAATCGCCGCCCACAAAGCGCCGAAAGCCAGCGGCCAGAGCTGCGCCAACCGGAACTCCTCCGTATTCAGGGATAAAAAGAAAAAGGCAAACACTTCCACCAGAAAGAAGGACAGCGGCAGGAAAAGAAAATGTGTACGCCGCCGTGTTTTTTGTTTGCCCGAGGTCATGCCCACTGTTCATCCGCTCCTTTATCGAAACTCATGGTATTGTATCACAAAATGCCGCAAATGTACACTTAAGAATTCCTTGTATCGATATTTTTCACAAAAAATTTATTTTCCTCTTGTAAAATCTTCCTAATTGACGTATACTGAATGCAACTTCGAAGAAATCGGCGATTGCTTTCGGTGATTTCTTCCTTATACTTTCTGCGAGAAAAGAGGACACCCATATGGATTTGATTACCGTCCGCGATCTGTTCAAAAACACCGAAAAATATGCCGGCGTCGAAGTGAACGTCGGCGGCTGGGTGCGAAACCGCCGGGGCAGCAAGCAGTTTGGCTTTATCGTCCTGAACGACGGTACTTATTTCACCCCCGTGCAGGTGGTGTATAACGACACTCTGGAAAATTTTCAGGAAATTTCCAAAATCAACATCGGCGCCGCCCTGATCATTCGCGGCACGCTGGTTCTCACCCCGGACTCCAAGCAGCCCTTTGAGATTCAGGCCGAGAGCATTACCGTGGAAGGCTCCTCCACCGGCGACTACCCCCTGCAGCCCAAGCGCCACTCCATGGAGTTCCTGCGCACCATCAACCATCTGCGTCCCCGCACCAACACCTTTCAGGCGGTGTTCCGCGTCCGCAGCCTTGCTGCTATGGCCATCCATCAGTTCTTTCAGGATCGGGACTTTGTGTATGTCCACACGCCCCTGATCACCGGCTCCGACTGCGAGGGCGCGGGCGAAATGTTCCAAGTCACCACCCTTGACCTGAACAACGTCCCCAAGACCGAGGACGGCAAGGTCGATTATACGCAGGACTTCTTCGGCAAGCCCACCAACCTGACCGTTTCCGGCCAGCTTAACGGCGAAACTTTTGCCATGGCTTTCCGCAACATCTACACCTTCGGCCCCACCTTCCGGGCGGAGAACTCCAACACCACCCGCCATGCCGCAGAATTCTGGATGATCGAGCCGGAGATCGCTTTCGCCGATCTGGAGGATGATATGGAGCTGGCCGAGGACATGATCAAGTATATCATCTCTTACGTTCTGGAGCACGCCCCCGAGGAAATGAACTTCTTCAACGAGTTCATCGACAAGGGACTGCTTGACCGTCTTCACAACGTCCTGCACAACGAATTCGGCCGCATCACCTACACCGACGCCGTGGCGCTGCTGGAAAAGCACAACGATGAATTTGAGTACCCCGTCCACTGGGGCAGCGACCTGCAAACCGAACACGAGCGCTTCCTAACGGAAAAAGTGTTCAAGAAGCCCGTCTTCGTCACGGATTACCCCAAGGAGATCAAGGCGTTCTACATGAAGCTGAATCCCGACGGCAAGACCGTGGCCGCTATGGACTGTCTGGTTCCCGGCATCGGCGAGATCATCGGCGGCAGCCAGCGTGAGGACAACTTCGACATCCTGAAGAACCGCATCGAAGAACTTGGCATGAAGCCTGAGGACTACGCCTTCTATCTCGACCTGCGCAAGTACGGCTCCGCCCGTCACGCGGGCTACGGTCTGGGCTTTGAGCGCTGCGTCATGTACCTCACCGGCATGGGCAACATCCGGGACGTGCTTCCCTTCCCCAGAACCGTCGGCAACTGCGACCTGTAATTGCAGCGGCTTTAAAAGGCGAACCGTTTGGAACGGTTCGCCTTTTTTGATGGAAATCATCCGGCCAGGAAACGGAAAACCGCCCGAAAGAAGCAAGCTTCTTTCGGGCGGAAATTCATTTTTGCATTCTTAATTACACAGCCAGGAAGAACTTCACCAGGAACAGAGCGGAGATCACGTAGGTCAGGACGGAAACTTCCTTGGCCTTGCCGCCGAAGATCTTCATGATGGTGTAGGAAATCAGACCCAGGCCGATGGCGTGGCCGATGGAGCCGGAGATGGGCATACCGATGAGCATCAGCGCCACGGGAACCATCTGATCCATATCGTCGAAGTCGACCCGCTTCAGACCCTGGAGCATCAGGATGCCCACGTAGATCAGAGCAGCGGAGGTGGCAGCGGCGGGGATGATGGCGGCGATGGGGGCGATGAAGATGCAGGCCAGGAACAGCAGGCCGGTGACGACAGCAGTCAGACCGGTGCGGCCGCCAGCCTCAACGCCGGAAGCGGACTCGATGAAGGTGGTGATGGTGGAAGTACCGGTGCAGGCGCCGGCGATGGTGCCAATGGCGTCGGACAGCAGAGCTTCCTTCATGTTGGGCATATCGCCCTTCTCGTCCACCATGCCGGCACGGGAGGCGGTGCCCACCAAAGTGCCGATGGTGTCGAACATGTCAATGATGCAGAAGGTGATGATCAGGGTGATGGCGGTGAACCAGCCGATTTCCATGAAGCCGGCGAAGTTGAACTTGAACAGGGTAACCTCGGCCATATCGGCGAAGGGAGGCAGGAAGGAAGCGGTAGCCAGGGAGGCGAAGGGGTTGGTGTGCAGGAAGGCGAAGGAGCCGATCCAGTAAATCACGGAAGCGACGAGCATACCGTACAGCACGGAACCCTTGATGCCCTTCTTGGACATCGCCAGGATGACAAACAGGCCGACAAACATGGTCACGACGGTCAGGATCATGGTGGCGAAACCGGTGTCGCCCATGTTATTCTGCAGGTAGCTGGGAGTCAGTGCGCCAAAGAAGTCGCGCATGACATAGAAGGGAGTGGTGAAGCCGTTGCCCTCTGCATAGACACCCACGTTGGAGCCAAGGCCGATATTCATCAGCATCAGGCCGATAGCGGGAGAGATGCCCAGACGGATGCCGAGGGGAATGGCCTCCACGATCTTCTCGCGGACGTTGAAGATGGACAGGACAACGAAGACGATGCCCTCCAGCAGGATGATGACCAGAGCGGCCTGGAAAGAAGCCACGTAGGTCATGCCGGTCATGGCAACGATGTTGCCGACGACCACGGCAAAGAAGCTGTTCAGACCCATACCGGGAGCCATTGCGAAGGGCTTGTTGGCCAGGAACGCCATGCAGAACGTACCGATGGCAGACGCGATGCAGGTTGCCAGGAACACGCCGTTCCACAGATCCTGTCCGGCGGCGCCGAAGCCGGTGAGCAGGTTCGGGTTCAACGCGATGATGTAGGCCATCGTCATGAACGTCGTGAGGCCAGCCACGACCTCAGTCTTGACGGTGGTCTTGTTCTCGGAGAGCTTGAAAACTTTCTCTAACATAGTATCGACCTTTCTTTTTAGTTTTCCGGCAGCGCCGGTGGAAAAGTACAAGTTCATTGTAACATTTTCCAAAAATAATACAATACAGAAGACAACACAAACTTATGAATAAATTATGTCCTGTTTTCGTCGTTTTGACAAATCGCCGCTTTTCCCGGTGTTTTCTGCGGCGATTCCTTTGGATTTTCACCCGTTTTGGAAACGAATCTATGAACATCGCTCTGAATCGTACCGGAATAAGTATCGATATTTAAGGGGCTTCCTCAATTTTGGGAGGAAGCCCCTTACTGTTAAAGTTCTGTTTTTGATTGCTTTTACTGCTTCGGCGCGCGTTTCCGGCAGAGATAGATGTCCAGCTTTTCCTTCATGTTCTCCGGCATCTCCCGGGCTACGGGGCACCGGACAGCGTTCGCCATACGCTCCGCAAAGGCAATGAGAAAATCCGTATCCAGCACCATCTGCTCGCCCTTCATCAGTGCCATGGTGTCATAGCGGTTGTGAATGGTGGCAGTATTGGGGGGCGCGATGCGGGCGAAGGACACGGCCGGGACGCCCTTGTCGGCAAAGGGCGTGGAGTCGCTGGAATACACGTCCTGCTTCACCTCCACCGGGAAGCCCAGCTCGTCGCCCAGATAGGAAATATAATGGCACATCTTTTCCTCGCCGGTGACGCAGGAGATAAACTTGCCCATAATGCAGCCGATCATGTCCAGATTGATGTTCAGCACGCAGTTTTCGAGCTTCTCCTCGTCGGCGCAGTACGCCTTGGAGCCCAGCAGTCCCCGCTCCTCGCTACCGCACCAGATGAAGCGCAGGCCGTAACGGTGGGGGTGCGCCGCGAAATGCTCCGCGATACCCAGAATTCCCAGAGAGCCGGACATATTGTCATAAGCGCCCTGTGACAGGGACGTGGAATCGTAGTGGGCGGTGAAGGCAATATACTCGTCCACCTGCCCCGGCATGTCCAGAACGACGTTGTGGGACTGGCCGGTATACTCCTCCTGCTTCAGCGTGATCTTCGCCGTGGAAGCCCCTCTGCGGATCAGCTCCACAGCATCTTTTGCGTTGATGTTCACGCCGGGAATTCGGTTTCCGTTGTGGACGTAAGAGCGCAGCTCCCGCTGGTCGATGTCCCGGTCGGCGTAATTGGTGTTTCCGTCATAGGTGACGAAGCCCACCGCGCCGTTTTCCAGCAGATCGTGGTAGACCCAGTAGCCCAGATAGCCGTCGATCATCACGATTTTCCCCCGGCACTTGCTCAGCGCGTAAGGGCTGGAATCCCGCAGATAATAGAAAGGCGCTTCCACCTCCCCGCTTCCTGCGCACAGGTAGCCCTTGCAGGTCACTTCCACGCCGTCCACCTGCAAAACCGCCTCCTGTATTCTGGACATCGGCACGTCGAACGGCACGATCTCGGCTTTCAGCCCCAGCCCGGCAATCTTATCCTGCAAATACTGTGCCGTGCGCAGCTCCTCCGGGCTGCCGCCGGTGCGGATATAGGCCGTATCCGCAAATATTTTCATAATCTGTTCCGCGTTCATGGCGTTTCCTCCTTTTTATATTCTATATAGTAATCCATCCGCGCCAAATTTGCAAGTCCCGGACGGCATCAATATTTTGCTCCACTTTCCAAAGAAATCGCTTGACATGCGTCTGGTTCGATGCTATAATACCACCCGTGGTGATTGAATGCACCCGTGATTTTCATGGGCCTTTAGCTCAGTTGGTCAGAGCCTCCGGCTCATAACCGGATCGTCCCGGGTTCAAATCCCTGAAGGCCCACCAGATTTTTCAGGTCTTCCGCCTTTAAATATAAATACATAGGGGTATAGCTCAATTGGTAGAGCGGCGGTCTCCAAAACCGTAGGCTCTGGGTTCAAGTCCTAGTGCCCCTGCCAGGAATGGGAATTCTCAGTGTCTGCTGAGAATTCCCATTCTTTTTGTATTCAGTTGATTCTTTGGGGTTATACCCGGTATTTGCGGGATTCCGTGATCCAGTCATCCAGAAACCGCACCTGCTCGTCCGTGTGGAACCAATGCTCGCCGCCGGGCATGACGGTCAGTACCGCGCCGGTTTTCTCTGCAAAGGCCGATATGGTCTCCAGCGAGGTCAGATTGTCATGCTCTCCGTACAAAATGCGGGTGGGAACGCGCCATGAAATCGGATGCTCCCGCACATAGCACAGGTACTTCCACGATAGCGTTTCCCCGAAATCCGTTGGAATCTCCAACTTTTCTGCAAGCTCCTGTTCGGTCACGTCTGCCCACAGCATCATATTTTCAATCAACTTTTCCATATCCACAACGGGAGAAATCAGGCAGGCACTATCAACCAGCGCTCCATCCAGCGAGGACAGCGAGAAAAACGCGCCGATGCTGTTCGCTACCAGTGTGAGACGATCGCAGTGCTTCCGCTGCTGGGCGAAAAACTCCGGGAATTCTTCCTTGGCCTCCCACGGGGTTTGTGCGTGGTAATCAAAGCCGATCACTTCACTGTCCGGGAACAGCTGTCTGTAATGCTCGGCTTCCGCGGCAGAGCCGCCCTTTCCGTGGACATAAATCACAATATTCTTCATAAAAACTCCTTAATCAGACATTTCCGTTGACAATTTTATACTGAACTCCAATTAAAATCTTTAGAAAAGATTTTAATTGGAGTTCAGTATCAGCGTCCGATCTTGATACCGGTCAAACGCTCGTAATACTTGGCGATGGCGCTGTGGTCGTTGCCGCCGCAGTCATTGTTGTGCAGCCACTGCAGAATTTCCTGAACGGAGGCGGTCATGGGGACGGGCGCACCTACAGCATGGGCGCAGTCCAAAGCGTTGTTCAAATCCTTGATGTGCAGGTCGATCTTGAAGCCGGGCTTGTCGTTGCCCGCGATCATCATGGGGCCCTTGGCATCCATAACCGTGGAACCGGCGAGGCCGCCGCGGATGGCGCGGTAAACCACCTCAGGGTCAACACCGGCCTTCTGCGCCAGCGTGAAGGCCTCGGCCACCGCCTGAATGTTGCAGGCAACGATGATCTGGTTGGCAAGCTTTGTGGTATTGCCCGCGCCCACATCGCCGCAGAGGGTCACGGAAGCGCCCATCGCGGCGAGGATGTCCTTGCAGGCGTCGAAGACCTCCTGCTTACCGCCCACCATGAAGCTCAGCGTGCCGTCAATGGCCTTTGGCTCGCCGCCGGAAACGGGGGCGTCCAGCATTTCGACGCCTTTCTCCGCCAGAACCGCGGCGATCTCCTTGGAGACCACGGGGCTGATGGAGCTGCAGTCGATGAATATCTGACCGGCGTGCATGTAGTTGACCACATCCCCCAGCATGACCTCCTTGACCTGCGGGCCGTTTGGCAGCATGGTGATGATGATTTCGGCATTTTCCGCCAGCTCCTGACGGGAGACGGCATGGGCGCCGTCCTTTGCCAGCTCCTCCATGGGAGCTTTGCTGCGGTTGTTTACCCAGACCTCATGGCCTGCTTTCAGAAGGTTTCTGACCATAGGCTTGCCCATGATACCAAGACCAATAAATCCGATTTTCATGTAACATTACCTCCCGGAAGAATGCGCCACCGCGCGGCTTTTCTTTATTATCACGCAGTTTTCAGCTACCTGCCTACATTGTAGCGGATGAAATGAATTCTGTCTATTCGTGGAATGTCCAAATCTGACGTGCAAAAATCAGGTAAACCGTGAATTCTGGAAAAGACCTGCTGTCCAAGGGTATTTTGCTGGCAGACATCTAAAGATGTATGGAATAATCTGGCATCTGCATCAAATGCCCTGCCGCCCCTGAAGGGGCAATGTATCTTTTTATTCTAAGGCAACACCGCACAATTGCGTCTGCGAGTCTCAGCCGTCTTTTTGCTCCACTTCCGCAGTTCCGAAAATGGGAAATACATACAGTATTCCTCCATTTTCGGAACTTTGAATTGGAACAAAAATCCTGCCTGAGACTTCTTGCCGAATTGTGCGGTGCTGCCCTAACATTTCTGTAGACGATACTGCCCTTAATTGTCGGTTGAAATCCCTCTCTACTGTAGACGTGTGGTCGGCAAACCATTTCTGCTCTATTGATACTATTTCCTGATTAAAATCTTAATTTTAATCAGGAAATAGTATGAAACGCAATGTTGACGGACGCTCTGTCCCTCGCCATCAGGCTCACCGCCGCGCACAGGCCGCCGCCCGCGCTTTCCCCGCCGACCATGATCTGATCCCGCCGGATGCCCAGCTCCCGGACGTGATTCTTCATATAGATCAGCGCCGAATAACAGTCCTCGGCCGCGGCAGGATAGGGGCGCTGAACCGCCAGCCGATAACCGGGGGAAACGACCACCGCACCGAACTTTTTGACAAGGTCTACCGCGCGGGACGCATGAACCATTTCCTTCATTCCCGCAATGTACCCGCCGCCGTGAATCCACAGGACGCCAACGGCGTTTTCCGCGCCCGTCTTCGGGGCAAGCACCAGCGCCGGGATCGACCCACCAACAGTTGGAATCCGAATCGTGGACACGGAGATTTCTTTATCCGGCTTCATCGGCCGCATCGTCATTCACCTCGTACTCTGTCATATGGCGTAACCGTCTTCATTCCATTGGTAAAACAATTTTCCGCACCTGATAATCTTTTCCATCCACCGTCAGAACCGCAAGACTGATCTCCTGCCCGAACCGCCGCTTTCCACAGCTGCCGGGATTGAGCCAGAGCCTGCCGTCGATCACCTGCTCAAAATACTTATGGGAGTGGCCGAAAATGACAATATCCGCATCTTCCGGAAGGTTTTCGATTTCCTTCCGGTTATGCACCATGAAGATTTTCCATCCCTCTATCTGCACCGTCAGGTCATGGGGCAGTTGCTCCGCCCATTCCCTGTCATTGTTGCCCCGAACCACATAGACCGGCGCGATTTTTCCCAGCGCATCCAGAACGCCTTGGTTGTTGATATCCCCGCCGTGAAAAATGCAGTCGCAGTCCCGCAGAATTTCCAGAACTTCCTCCCGAAGCAGCCCATGGGTATCCGAAATGACGCCGATTTTCACCATGCGCACTCCCTACTCGACCGGAAAGTGCGCCGTTTTCCAGCTCAGGAACGCTTCGGAAGGATTTTTTGCACGTTTTTGAAGCTGGATCATATGGAGATCGTACAGCTCCTTTTCCCCGCCGAGTACATCTCTGTCCAGTTTTTCCACCACCTCCTGGCAATCGCTGCAGAGCTTGACCTCCCTGCTTCCTTCAACCGAATAGAAAATCTCCAAAAAACCTTTCTTTGTGCCGCAGCAGCTGCAAACCATAAAAATACCCCTTTCAAACTTTCTCCATAACAAAATTTACTAGGGTCTATCTGAAAACCGGGAATATGACCAACAGCGAGGGATTTTTCGCCTGCTGAAGCCATTTTTCCGCAGGAATACTTTGTGTATTACAAGGGAAAATGGTGCACAGCAGGCGGAAAAGACCCGCTGTTTGGGCATGTTGACGGTTTTCAGATAGGCCCTAAAGCGTCCCCGTGTTTAGGTCGATTTTCCGCCGTCCAGTTCTTCGGGTTGGTGTCGTCCGGCGCCAGCCCTGCGAGAATGGCTTCACAGTGCGCCACTTTATCATCCATGTACCTTGCGGTGGCCTTCGCTTCCTCCACACGCTTATAGGCTTCTTCCCGCTGCTTCCGAATGATGGCATAGCGTGCGCGCAGATTTTCCTCGGATTCCTCCATCAGGCACAGGCGGCAATACTCCCGAATGTCCTCGATGGAGGCCCCGCACCCCTTCAGGCACATAATGCCCTGCATCCAGTTGACGGATTCCTCGTCGAACACCCGTCGGTTGCCGCTGTCCCGCGTGCAGGGCAGCAGCCCCTGATCCGTGTAAAACCGCAGCGTATGCTCTGTCACACCGAACATCTGTGCCATCTGTCTGATCGTGTAGTACATAGCCGAAATCCCCTCTTGACTTCGTGTTACTCGAACTTGTTATGATAAGTATAGCATAGACGAAATTTCTATGCAAGTACAAATACGGAGGTTCAAACATGGAATATCTGACTTTGAATAACGGCACCCGGATGCCGCTGGTGGGCTTCGGCACGTTTATGCTGGGCGGAGAAGCCTGCACCAACGCCGTGGCCGCGGCGATCCGCGGCGGCTATCGCATGATCGACACAGCGGAAGCCTACAGCAACGAAAAAGAAGTTGGCGCGGGTATCCGGCAAAGCGGCATTGACCGCAAGGAACTGTTTCTCGTCACCAAGGTAAACTTTAAGTCCTATGAACACGCCGGGCAGTCAGTCATGCAGTCACTGAACAACCTGCAAACTGACTATATATACTGAACTCCAATTAAAATCTTTAGAAAAGATTTTAATTGCCCGAAGGGCAAGGAGTTCATATGAGACTTGTTTTGTGATTTCTTTCCTTATAAATCACAAAACTGGCAGCGCCATTAGGCGATGCCTTCCTGATTAAAATCAAAGATTTTAATCAGGAAATAGTATGAAAGTCAATCAACTTTCGGCGTGGTTTTTTGTCTCTGGATGGCACGTTTTTATCTTTTTGAACATTCTGCATAAAAAAGCCAGACCCGGCGAGGGTCTGGCGTCTATTTTCTCTGTTCCGGCAGAAATTCCATCACGTCAGAAATTTCGCATTCCAGCAGGATGCACAGCTCGTTGATGGTATTGGTGGATACGTTTTCCCCGTGCTTCATGGCATAGTAATTTGACTGAGGAAACCCCATTTTGAACAGCCTGTATGACGTGATACCCTTTTCCTTCATTGTTCTGAACAGGGGTTCATAGCTTATCACAATACCACCTCCCTTACAAAAATCATTATATTGGGAGGGTACGGTATTGCATATCTACGATAAAGGACATATAATATACATATGGAATCCCAACGAACGGAGTGGATAAACGTGGACGAAGAATTAACCCCCAGCTATCACGGTGAGCTGTGCAGGCACAACGGGGAAAATCCCGATTGCGAAATCACGTGTGACGAATGCGACTATTATTTAACTTGTTTCCCCGATTGGGAAAACAAATCCGACGACTAAAAAAGAGTGTGCCGGGTATGGCACACTCTCTTCATTTGGTCAGAAGCACAACAGATTCGACGGTAGTCTCATACTATTTCCTGATTAAAATCAAAGATTTTAATCAGGAAGGCATCGCCTAATGGCGCTGCCGGTTTTG